>Ga0065715_10000363_pt1 | contig 16752 bp, 19 predicted proteins | sample MisBulReplicate1_FD_59102 | JGI IMG/M metagenome (GOLD analysis project Ga0065715, IMG submission 59102) | Miscanthus rhizosphere microbial communities from Kellogg Biological Station, MSU, sample Bulk Soil Replicate 1 : eDNA_1 v2 (version 2) | ecosystem: Host-associated > Plants > Roots >...
CTTATTCATATCATTAATTCAATTCAATTGGTAGTTATTCTAATCTCTTTTTGAGTATCTGTATTTCCAGCCTTTTGTCTAGAAATCATATATTACCAAAATCCGGTTCTGGCCGTTTACTGGAAAAATTTGGAAGAGCTACTTCCAAATTAGGAAGTCTTAGCGCTTATTCTAATGACGTGCTGGCTTCCGTCTTTTCTAAGGATCCAAAATTCTTTAGCAGTTTGCCAAGGATTGAGAAGAATGTGTTTCTTGAGTCAGAAACAGGATAAGATGGAAAAATTCTAAAAATATCGTGGTACATGAATACCATCTGTATTGTGAATTTCTTCCAGTTGGCATTAGGTTGATGTCAACTAGCGACAATGATTGTTCCCTATGGTCAGTATCTAAACGAGTCTAATGAGCTCCATTCATTTCGCATGGATAAGTTAATTTAACAAGTAGACTGCTTGTCGCGAATACAAGCCTACTTATACCTAAACATGTAATTATACAACATGGCGAGAGTAATTAAGATGGACAAGGCACCAGGTGAATTCAGATGCAGAAAATGTCAAGCCACGTGGTCTAGTTTCATGGCAAATAATAACCTATGTACAGACCCTTCCGACAGAGATGGACTGCACGACTTCGATTTTAAGAATCCAGTTGGTTGAATCAGTTCCAAATTTAGTTCATTTATGTAAAAACCATAAATTAGACTAGAATCGGTGGGGCCGCCGAGGCATACTCTCCCGGTTCATTCTGAGCTCCATCGGTTAATTTGAAGTCCTTAAAGATAACGCTTTCTACGGACTGTGATTACTAACTATAAGTACCGTCCGTCCGGATGATAATATAATTTATGCTCTCGCTTCATTTCTGTTTTTATTGCAATAGATCTAGTGTCATCTTTAATTCTGCAACTTCTTCTTTGATAGCGATCTTTTCATTTTCATCCCTTGTGTATTTTAGCAATTTTTCACAGGCTTGCATTTCTGATAATATGATATCCCTCTTATCTCTACAAAGATTGTGAGAAGAGTCAACGAACAAATATGTTACCTTTCTCTTTACCTCCTTGCAACCGCAGGTTTTGGCTACCATATCGCAATCTGCTTCTGCGTTAGCGATATTCATCCTGAATGACCACCGCCTTGGTCTGGCCACATAATTGAGGCAATTTCTTTCAAATATTCATCATCCAACTTGTAAGACTGGTACTCTACAACAGGATTCAACTGCATTTCATTATTACCGCATGAAGGGCAGTAAATTACTGGTCTGTTTTCAGTCAACCATGAGACGCACCAAAAACAGGAGCGACACAATAAGAAATTTCTTCTGTCGATAAATGCATTCTCATTCTCATGAATGAGAGCCTCCATTTTATAAATGCTCACGGGATCAGACCAGCTTGTAAATTTATTCTACGACAGTAAACTAACATGATCTTAATTGAAACTCTAGGCTTTAAGTCTGCCTACTATTGGGCACAGATGTAGGTAACCTATATTATGTTATGTGATAATAAAATAACTAGTAGTTTATGTTTGGTATCCTTCACAGGTCATAATAGAGTGATGAGATCAAGAAGTTGATTTCTCGCTAATGTTCTAGAACTACTACACGGTAAAAAAGCACAAACAGCGTCAGGCCAATGAGCAATTTAGTAAAACGTTATAACAAAGTCTGCACAAGTAATCAATCTAATTATTTTCACAAATTTAGTGCAAAGTTACCTACAGTTAGAAAAAGTCATGCTGGCTGACAGTTTTGATCTCTTAATTCTAGCTGTAATCAATAAAGATTCTGTTGAGATATGATAACAATTCATCCCGTAACTCTATTACCCCTGACCTTTTCTCCCCATCCAAGTTGTTTTGTAATAGCACATCAAGACCCTGGACCAAGTATCGAATATTGTCAAGAGTCAAAAGTGACTTAATTTTTTCACCGGTGATGTCCTCTACCTCACTATGCATTATATTGTAATGGGTCTCCTTCATGTTAAGTCTTATGGAAAGTTAACCTGCATATGTATTTCTAATCACCAATTCTAGTCCGTTTCATGACAATTCATCTTTGTCCATGCCTATGCACCGGATATTCCGTTTGCAACTAGGACGGAGTAACATCCAAGACCACAATCTTCGCATATCGGCTTTAGAGACTTCGAGTCGGCGCTCCCAATACAACAAGGCTGTTTTGTTCTACCCATATGGTCTAAAGATAGTATGGCCCATGAAGGACATTGAACAGGGGTTGTTCCAACACCACCCCAATTGCCTTTCATTAGTAATAGCTGTTTTTCACTATTAATTACAAATTCGGGATATTTTTTTCTGAGATCAATCAAGCTATCTACAATATCGTTGCGCTTCTCACCAAATTCTAACCAAAGGGGATCGCCTTTCATAAATGGAGTGTGGAATTGGTATCCAATTTTGTTGACCTTCCCATGCCATTCTTCTGCCAAATCAATAGCTGTCGAATAGTTCTGTGTATTAATGGTCATAGTTAACCAAATATCTTTCCAAGCAGGCTTTCCATTTCTAACAGGCCGTTCAATATATTCTAGAATGTTCTCCTTTGTTTTGGCATACGACCCTTTTCCCCTTATACTATCATGTGCTTCCTCGGTGCCATCCAATGATACCCAATAAAAGTACAGATTCTTGAACCTAGTAAGGGGAAAATAACCGTTAGTGACTACGCAGACTCTTCTAGGCATCTCTTCACAGAATAGTTCAATTATTTCTGGTCTCATTGTAGGTTCTCCGCCGACAAGAGTAACAAACAAGATACGTTCTTTTTTGAAAGTTTTTCTGATTGTATCTTTCCACTCCTCTACGCTTAACCCTTGATTTTCCTCTTTCCTGTTTAACCACCAATAACAATGAGAGCAGTGAAGGTTACATACGTTAATTATATCAGCTGAGCCATATATTGCAGGCTTTGAGTGAAAAAATTTGATACCTATCATCTTCTTGAATAAATCCATGTATAATGGTATCTCACGCACAATATCGGTTATTCCACGACCGTAAACCAGATCTACCATACTTAATAATTTAAGGGGGGAAGTTCTTATTAAAATTTAAAAACGCTTCACTTGACTAGTTTTAGTGGCTTTTATAATATCTATTATGATATTGAAGTATACAACATTTAGCTAATCCCAGACTGACCCTATTTTATTGAGGCGACCCACTAGAGATGATGGCTTGTCTTAAGTGACAAAATTAAGATAAAAATTATCACTTAAAACTGTGTACCATTTTTGTGGATGACGACTGCCGCTGCAGAACTGGGGGCCGTCTTCGTAATTCTAACCATAACTCTATCTCCGGGGTATGTATCATTGACCAAGATTAAGTGGCCTCTTAGTTTCGCTACTCCTATTCCCTTGTTGCCGATCTCCTCAATAGTTACGATATATTCTTCTCCGACGCTTACGGGATTCTTAGGAGCTTTTAAACCACCAAAACGATTACTTTTTTTTCGTATGTTTTTCTTCTTCCTTGGCCCTTTCAACTCTAACAGTACTAGTAAAAAATAACATCGATAAAAACGAATGGTTTAGAACCATCACTATACACCATGTCTTTCCGAATAATTTACTTACATTTTTGAAAAATAGCAGGTCGTGTATGCAATCGTTAGAGGATGTCGGAAAGACTGGGTGTATGCCTACCGAAACCTGAGATGGATTTCCATAAGGACCCTTGGCCCAAAAGGTAGTATATGTTTGTTCGAAAAACATCTGTTATATCCAGAATTTGACCAATCGTCAAAAATAGGTGAGAGAAGCTAAATTAGTTTAAAAATGATATTTGCAATAGGAATATTTCTAAATGACAGTATCAATTGATTCTATTTGTTTATATTTTCCAACAGAAATGATGTCTTTTTTGGACTTTTGCTCAAAGAAATTCACTTTATTCTGTAGAAAGGTATATTATTAGTTGGTATGATTGCAAATACGAAATTCAAATACCAAAGTGATGAAAGTTTCAGAAGCTTTTATCGCTAGTATCAAGTGTCGGACGCCTCTATAGGTGGCAAGTATAACAGAAAGTAGGCCGATGTTTAGATAACCCTCTATTCAGTTACCTATAATAGGAAGGGAAACTGATTATAATATGAAAGTAAAGTGTCTATAAGATTGAGGTTTTTGACGCTGTTCTGTGCCGAAGCTGAGGACTCTCTCAAACGCATACCGTCTAATTTAATGGGTATTTTTCAAGGGAGGATGTAAAATATGCGTAAGCTAATGATTTCTGCTATCATTCGTTCGGTGTTGGAAGAGTATTGAAATCAAAAAACGTAATACTCGTTAGTTATCCTGATAATTTCAGGCAGCAGGAAGCGAGAAGCCTCATAGAGTCCGTAAGTGACTACCAAATAGTAAAAACGTTTACTCAAAAGTATCTTGACCACTCGATGTACGGGCTGGGACCTGGAAAAGTTGAAGAAATTAAGGAATTTCTCACCGAAAATAAGTCAGAATACGTAATATTTGTAGACGAACATTTGTCGGCAAGACAAATGTATAATTTAGAAAAGGCGACAGAATTAAAGGTCATAGACAGAGAAAGACTTATCCTCGACATATTCTACTCGCGAGCGACTACTTCGGAAGCAAAGTTACAGATTCAACTAGCTGAAATTAAGTACGAATTACCCCGAGTTAGAGAAGGAGCAAAAATAGCTAAAGGCAGCGAAAGACCTGGAAAGGGAGGAGGAGGCGAATACATAGTTGATGTAAAATTCCGAGAGCTTAAAAGACAAATGGGATTCATTTTAGACAAACTGTCTGAAGCAAAACGTAAACGTCATCTTTACCTAAATCAGAGGACCGCAAATGAACTGCCAGTTGTAGCGCTTGTAGGGTATACAAGTTCGGGAAAAACTACTTTATTTAATTTACTCACTAACGAGAACAAACAAACTTCAGAGAGTTTGTTCACTACACTTTCAACAACTACAAGGTCATTCTATATTAATAATCAGAAGATTCTTCTAACTGATACTGTAGGATTTATCAGCCGACTTCCGACATACATGATAGAAGCGTTCAAGTCCACTCTGGAGGAGTCTTTATCGGCGAGTCTAATTCTGTTATTGATTGATTCCTCTCAGCCAGTCGAAGAAATAAGGATAAAATATTTGAGTTGCTGGGAGATACTGGAGGAACTTAAAGTGGATAGGGATAAAGTTATTGTAATTTTTACGAAGAATGACAGTACAGACCTAATACGTATCCAGGAAATCATAACAGACCTGGCCATACACGCTCCTTATGCTATATCTGCTAAAACTGGCTTTGGAATCCGCAAGCTGAAAACCATAGTCTCACAACAAATTACCATAAAATCTCAGAAAAAGTCTTTCAAATTACTAACTCATGGAAAAGCCGTCTTTTAAACTCATCAAAATAATCATTGAACTATAATACTGCGGGACAAAGACACTGAATATAAGTCTCTCATGAGGATGAAAGAGTAATGTTATATAGGCTAAAGTGTCATATTACTATGATTTGGAACAAAATAATTTTCCTATGAGAGATTGGCATGTTAAACATATGGAACAGACATTAGTAAAATTTGTGACAGGTTTATCAGATGATGCCTCAAATTGGGAACGGAGAATGAATAAGAAATATGGTAGAATCACCAAAGTGTGCAAAAGAATAGAATATGATATAAAGCACGGTGTCACTAATAAGCAGGTTTATTCATTTTTGCAATTAATAAGAACAGGATCGTCGTTTTCCGAGATAAGAGCTCATGACGGTTCAATGGAAAGATTGAACGAGATACAAGGATACTTCACTGAATCATCAGGTTATATTCAAAACGCTGGGATGTGGAATTATTAAGCTTTCAAGCCCTTAAATATAAAAGATCATGAGTTCTTTTCATGCCACTTGCTAGGTCGAGGTATACTATGTGTTGTCTTACTGACCATTGATAATTTTTCCAAATAAAAGAAACGACTGCTGCTTATTCGACAAAACCGATTCCGTTTCTTGGTATTGGCAACTTGGACAACAACATTTAATAGGTTGTATGCCTCTATATAATAGAGGACTAATTGAAATGATTGGACTGACTATTCAGTTTATTCTGATTACAATACCCACATGAAGTCGTTATTAAGGATCGAATCATTCGTAAACACTACTGAAAAAGAGAAATTCTGTCTTAATTGCGGCAGCAGTGCAACCGAGATAGCCTGTTTTCAGGTTGAAGGGGCTACTATCATAGAAAGATATTGCAAAAAATGTGTAAAATCCATCAAATAGAAACTGGTGTTGATCAATATTTACCACCTTGGTCTGTCAGACCAGTTATATTACTAAAATTACATCAAGCACGCTCATAATCTTACTTTGCCGATTGTTCCCACTTTGTAGAAATTATAATGTCTTTATTTACATAAATAAATTAAGATCCCTTAAGAACATTTGACTGAATTAAAGTTTCTACCCGCAGGAAACAAATTAAGAAGGGGGTTCTATTCAAGGCCAAAGGTGTATAAAGAGTTAATTAATTAAGAGCTATCACAGTCATGGTAGATAAACCGCTGAAGGTACTGGAAGCATATACTAGGGATGTTGGACGTGGGGTCGCTCGGATGGATTACGACTCGATGGATTCTCGAGGAATTTCTACAGGTGATATTGTAGAGATTGCAGGAAGTAAAAGTAAGACGGTTGCCAAATGTTTGCCGCTCTACCCTTCAGATGAGGGAAAAAGTATTGTCAGAGTAGACGGCCTTTTAAGGAATAATGCGGGTGCAGCTATTGGGGATATTGTGGAAATAATAAAGGTAAAGGCACTACAAGCTCAGAAGGTAGTGGTTAGTCCATTAGCAGAGATGCCTCCAGTCGATGAAAAATATTTAGCCGATTCTTTGGAGAACGTACCTCTAATAAAAGGGGATAAGGTTGCAGTTCCGTATTTTGGCGGAAGGATCACCTTCGTTGTTATCGAGATTATTCCTGACGCCGTGGTCTTAGTTACGCGACAGACCGTCTTCCATATTTCAAAAGAGGGAGAAGTTAAGACAAGCCTCCAGCGTGTTGCATACGAGGATATCGGGGGACTAAGAGAAGAGCTCCAAAAGGTAAGGGAGATGATCGAGCTCCCATTAAGACACCCGGAAATATTTGAAAAACTTGGAATTGAATCTCCAAAAGGTATCCTTCTCCACGGTCCTCCAGGTACTGGTAAAACTTTGTTAGCAAAGGCTGTAGCTAATGAAACTAACGCTCATTTTGCCAGTATTTCTGGTCCTGAAATTATGAGCAAATATTATGGAGAGTCCGAAGCGCGCCTTAGAGAAATTTTTAAAGAATCTCGTGAAAACGCACCGGCTGTAATTTTCGTCGATGAAATAGATTCAATTGCTCCAAAGAGGGAGGAGGTTACTGGTGAGGTTGAGAGAAGAGTAGTTTCACAGTTACTATCACTTATGGATGGTTTAGAATCAAGGGGCAAGGTTATCGTGATAGCTGCCACAAATAGGCCAAATGCAATAGATCCAGCATTAAGGCGCCCTGGTAGGTTCGATAGGGAAATTGAATTCAAGGTACCTGACAAGCAGGGCCGTTTAGAAATCCTGCAAATACATTCACATAACATGCCTCTTGAGTCTGATGTAGATCTAGAAAAAATTGGAGCAGTCACTCATGGATTTGTGGGTGCTGATCTTGAGTATTTGTGCAAAGAGGCAGCAATGAAGTGCTTGAGAAGACTATTACCCGAACTTGACTTACAAGACGAAAAAATATCTCTTGAAACGTTAGGTAAATTGGTAATAACTATGAACGACTTTGAGACTGCTTTGAGAGACATTTTCCCTTCTGCAATGAGGGAAGTCTATTTGGAAATACCCTACGTCAAATGGACGGACGTTGGAGGCATGGAAGAAATTAAGCGTGAATTGCGAGAAGCAATTGAATGGCCCTTAAAATACCCCGAACTGTACAAAGAGCTTAGCCATACTCTTACGAAAGGTATTTTATTATATGGACCTAGCGGAACGGGTAAGACGCTGCTAGCAAAAGCTGTTGCCACAGAGTCTGAAGCCAACTTTATCAGCGTAAAAGGACCCGAACTCGTTTCAAAGTGGGTTGGGGAATCAGAAAGGGCAGTACGAGAGATATTTAGAAGAGCCAGACAAGCAGCTCCGTGCGTTATATTTTTTGATGAAATAGATACTATCGCTTCTACGAGGGGAGGAGTAAACAGCGAGATTGGCGGCAATTACGGGTCTGCCAGGATGCTTTCTCAGTTATTGGCGGAGATGGATGGCGTTCAAGAAATGCAAGGCGTAGTGGTAATAGCTGCAACAAATAGAGCAGATATGATTGATACCGCGCTACTAAGGCCTGGGAGATTTGATAAAATTGTATATGTACCAAATCCAGACAATAAAACCCGAGTCAAAATCCTTGAGATACACGTAAAGGGTAGACCGCTCAGTCGAGGTATCGATCTAGCCAAGATAGCAGAAAAAGTAGAAGGATTTAGTGGCGCAGACGTATCTGCAATTCCCGATATCGCAATGTCATTAGTGCTCCACGAGTATCTTCAGAGATACCCCACTCCAGAAGAAGCAGCAACGCACTCGTCTAGTGCAGTAATATCTTTGCGCCATCTTGAAGATGCAGTCAAAAAGATAAGGACTCAAAGAGAAACTAAGCCAGGAGAACGTGTTGCAACACTAATGCAATACAGATAAGTAAGATAATTCAAGGATGGATAGAAATTTCATTCAGTTTCTTTCTACCAAATTCATGTGGGGGCTACGTCAACAGAAGAGAAAGAAAAATGGCCAACGACTAGTTATTTCAGAATTGTCAGCGCATGTATTTCTACCATGACCTTATTCATATCATTAATTCAATTCAATTGGTAGTTATTCTAATCTCTTTTTGAGTATCTGTATTTCCAGCCTTTGTCTAGAAATCATATAATACCATAACTAGATTTTCAAATAGCGCCTTTGTCCTATTCTAAGTCCAATAGCTTATAGCTTGCTTAACTACGTTAATTTCAATTTAATACCACATCATACTGACCGGAGAATTCTATTGTAAAATAGCCTTTTACACATTATTGATAGGTCGATAATTTATTGCCATGGTACAAGTGTATAAACAGGAAGATAACTTTACTCTGATATCTTGGTTAATGCATAGCAGAATGTACCTCAAGAGTTATTTAATTTGAAATGGCACAAGAGATGATGAACACGTATTTAATGTTAATTTTGAGTGCTGTTTTAGTAATAACAAGCGGGGTATCATTGGCATCTTTTATGAATACTCTGGGAGAATATAATGTACCTGCTCAAAAGATTCTAAAATTACCAGTCATGCAGGATAATGACAATGAGGCAGTAGCCGATGTTGACTGAGAAACGATGGGCCAACGTACCTAGCCCACCGTTCGCACCTTTGAAGAGCGACAAACTTTTAATACTAAAATATTAAAGGATTGGATAAAAATTATATTATTGAATCTATGTGCCTCTTGTAATTACCGTTTCATTTGTAGACTCCAGTTTTTCTTCCACGAATGTAGATAAGAGTGCCAAAAATCCCCATTAAGCTAGCAGGGACTCCGAACACCACTGGTAAAATATTACCAGGGTTTAGGTTTAGCTTTGGTGCTACATCCATTATAATACGGGAGCTTGCAACCGGTGATGAATGCGGCTCAGCGTTACTATTAAATAGTATGGCTACGTTATAAATACCTGCCTTCACCAGCCTCACACTCCATTCCAGAGGCAATGAATGACCACTTTCAACGAAGGGAATATACAGGCCCTTCTCAACGCTCCAGTCCTCTAAATCTACTGGAACCCTGTCTCTTACATCAACAATCGATATGTAAGCTATCCCACTTCCGTTATTTTTTTTTGAACTTGATGTAGGACTAAGATTTGTAATCTTTCCTTCAATTTTGATAAACTGTCCTGCAGTTCCATGCAGAGAATTACTTGATAAAACTTCTATTTTTATATTTCCTTGAGTTGAAGGTGTGGTGATAACCGAAGGTTGTTGCTCTGCATTCACTTGATAAGGCATAGACAATGTACTAGCCAGAAAGATTATAGACACGAAGAACAAGAAAGAAGAGAATTCTGGTATCGACGTTTTCCAATCGAGTCCTATTGCGATTAAAATCTTAAAAATCAATGTCAAGTTTTTTGATATCATTCTGTACTCTTAACCTCAAAATGTTTGGTAGAGAAAATAAAAATGACCGCACAGACAGCAGTAAAAGTGATGATAGGCCAAATATGTAATATCTGTTGGGATAATGATTGTTCGTTATCGACAATGACACTATCGAGCGAGTTCACTGCATGAGAAAAGGGGTTAATATTTTCTAATGCAAGGCCAAAATCAGTTTTTTTAAGGGAAGTACCAAAAAACAGGGAGGGCGCCAATAGAATTAAAACTATCATTAGGCTTGTCATTATGCTGTTTTTCGAAGACTTTAATCTCCATGAGATTGCCACGGAGATCATCGAAATCCCCGTCACCAGCAGGGTTCCATATAGCCCAACATACAAGACTGCAGATATTGTCAGATTTGTTCCACTGGCCACAGCAACAATATAGGGAATGGAAACCAAATACAATATGCCCCACAAAGAAATATTGGATAATGTCTTTTGTACTGCTATCTGTCTATGAGTTACTGGGGTTAGTAACAGACTTTCGAATGTGCCTGACTCTATCTCCGTAGATATGGTAGAAGAAGCGCTTACGGCAGACATAATTATTGCCAGAGCTAGAATCACTTCACATAAGGTAAACAACATTTCACCTTGGTCCAACAAACTAAGCTCTTTATCAGTTAATAGTAAATATGCCACAAGACTAAAGATAAGGGCCGCCGCTATTATCCAAGCGCTTCCACGCCATGAATAGAAGCTGCCAGAGATCTCATGTCGGTAGAGCCTTACTTGCATATTAATTAACCGTCCACATGCGGCCTTGTTTCAAGACTATGTTTACCACCAGAAGTACTCCTTCTAGAATTCAACTTTTCGCTTGATTCTGTCAGTCTAAAAAAAATCTCTTCCAGACTCACGTCAAATCTCCGCACTTCGTATAATTGTAGGCCTATCTTGTTAAATGTGTCAAGAATATTGTTTACTGAATTCTGAACTCCCTCCATTATAAACACGTCAATTAGTTTACTGTCCTCATCAGCGTTGACCTCGAACCTATAGTCCATTTTTGATAGTTTTGTCTCTGCATCGACAGAGTTTAGAACAGTTATCACAATGCCCATCGAGCCTCCTACCAATTTTCTCAGCTCATGAATACTTCCTTGAGCAATTAATATTCCATGATCTATAATTGCCATCCTGTTACACATGTAAGAAACATCACTGAGGTCATGTGAAGAAAGAAAGATTGTAACACCCTTATCCCGATTAAGATCTAACAATATTTTCTGAATATCTTGCTGTCCTTTCGGATCCAATCCCAGCGTGGGCTCATCTAGAAAGACTATTTTTGGTTCGTTGATTAGAGCTCTTGCAAGGCCAAGTCTCTGTTTCATACCCCTAGAGTAGTAACTAATAGGGGCATATGATTTGTCGCCAAGGCCAACTGCGTCTAAGAGATCCATTGCTCTTTTTCTGCCTATGTATGGGTCAATTTTATATAGACCTGCAAAGTGAAGGAGATACTCTTCGGCGTTCATCCAATTATAATATCCGGAACTTTCAGGTAATAGACCAATAAGACTTCTGATTCTTGGACTATCCTTAACAATATCTAATCCAGCTACAGTACCTTCTCCACGACTTGGTGACAGTAGGCCACAGAGCATTCTAATAGTGGTAGTCTTACCCGCTCCATTTGGTCCCAAAAAGCCAAAAATATCACCTTGGTTGACTTCCATTGTTAGGGAGGCAACGGCCAAAAAATTCTTGTATTTTTTGCTAAGGTGTTTACATTGTATTCCTTTAGTTAGGGATTGAGGATCATTCATTTCTTTGATTTCCCACTCCATCTCGTAAAGTCACGTTTAAACGTACTAAATAGTCTGGAATCATCTCTATGATCCCTTCCTCTTTCCGAAAAATGGGGCTGCCTGTTGTTCGAATAAGACTCTAGGGGATTCTTAGATTGCCACAGACCTGTAATCATGATGCCGATTACGCCAGAAACAACGAGAAACCAGCTTACCAAACTATTCGTTTTTTCCTCACCGTCTGGTACATCGTAAAGAAATTTGAAATACAGCCCTCCAAAAATGAGCAAAGTACATAGAAGAGCTACAAAATATTTAATTTCCAAAAAATTTCAGATCCTCCTTAAACTACTGTCCGAGCCATCCAAAGTTCTCCAAGACTAAATTTATAGTTGAATTATTCTTTGCATAGTCTTGAATCGGGCTTGTAAATGTAACAGCAGCTGCTTGGTCTTTCCCTTCAATAAAAGCCTTTATGGTTTCCAACCCTTGTGTGGAATTCTTCCAAGTATATACAAGATCCCATGTTCTATTTTTCCCCACATTGAGCTGTCCTGAGCTGACCAATTTGTAACCAGGCAGAGATGATTTAAGCGCCGGCTCTGCATGTGTTAAGGTGTAAAGTTGGACGTTTGAGTCATCTGGAATGTCTTGAAGCTCTACCGAGTATTTGTAAGGAGGTAAGGTTGCTATGTAACTGCCAGGATTGGCACCTTGCACTACGTTTGCGCCTGTTGGAAACCCAATAGAGTAATAATTTTCTGGGACATCTTTATTTTCATATACATCTAGCGAAGACATACTTTTGTTTTCAATCGTACTCTGTGATGATGGGCCTTTTGAACTAGTATTGCCATTAATAACAGAACTATCGCCGAGAGTAAACACGGAAGAGATATAGTGGAATGAAGGTACTTCGTTAAAGACTAAACTTTTTGTAGTGCTAGTATTCTGAGATGGTAACGTAATTTGCTCATTGTTAGAATTAAGCTTTGGTGATGGTGTAGTTAGCGTAAGTTTTTTTACTGGTTGAATTTTCGTACCAGATTTTGGCGAAGATGGGCTAGGGCCCATGAACGTAAATATTGAAAATCCTACGATTATAATTAATCCAGTTACCAGAATGAATATCCGTGCATTATCCAATTTTACAATCCTCTCTGCAACTTTAATTTCCATCCCAGAGAAATACAAACCGTTTGTATCCAAGTACATATTCTATTCCTACTCGCTAACATTTGCTTAGAATCAGTAGTTACCAAATTGTATATTAGATTTTAGGTACGCTTAACTAAATGAATTCTATTGCACGAGCTTTTTTTTGTGCCTAATATTGAGCCATTTTTTTATTACAAAATATCTAAACTTACTTTACTTTAAGAATCAAAACTCTCATACTTGCGATGCCTTGTCATCCAACGATTCCAAAGTCTAGCAAAGTAGTCAAGTTGTATTTGTTAATTATACACTCACTATTTATGAGGGCTCCCGTCTATAGTTGTTTGCGTTTATAACTACGTTTTCCTTTCTTACAATTGCTATAAAGAACAAAGATAAGGCCACAAAACTCATGATTGCCAGCGTCATTTCTAAGAAAGACGATTCTATTTCAGGCATAAAGAGATCAAATCGCGACACTACTGTTCTGAGTCCAAATAGCCCGAAAGCAATTGAAACAAATAAGATCTTTCTCATTCTCATGTTCCTATATGCTATAAGAGATAACCCAAATAACAAGAATGAAAATATTCCACTTCCGAAATCAAATATTTCCGCAATATCTCCTCGGTCGAGAGAATCAGGAACGTCGGAATAAGCGAAGGCGCAAGGAATATTTGTAATTAATGGCATCATAAAAATAACCGAGCTCAGTAGTAAAAGGTATAGAAAGCTCTTTTCTAAATTTCTGTTATTCAAAATAATCTTCTCCTTTAGGACTGCTTATGCTTGCTGGGGAAATGTCCAAAAATAAGTCAGCTAGTCTATTCGAAAGTTTGCTCCATATTGTAGGATAATATGACATTAACAGCTGAGTAATCTCTTTGAGATTGCCTACTATTACATACTTTACAAACCTGCCATCTTTACGACTTTCGACCAATCCAATTTGTATTAGTCGGGACATATGCCAGCTCACAGTTGGAGCCGAATATCCAATATGTGTTGCTATCTCACCTTGCGACGCACTGGGATTTTCTATCAAGTATAGTAGTATCGACCTAGGAGTCTCTTGTCGTAGAATAGCGAGAATGGATTCGTTTCTTTCTTCAAAAACTGATACTTCATAATAGACCTTGTAAATACTAATTCTACGAGATTTTATCAATCCGGCATTCTCCAACACACATAGATGATGCTGAATATCGCCCATTCCCAATGAGAGCTCCTTACTAATTTTTCTAAGGTGTGAGCCCGGATATCTCTGAATGTACTGATATATGAGATCCCTATTATTTTTAACTGCTTGCTCCTGTTCAACCTTATTATTATGATTCAATTACTGTTGGCCTACCCATAATAGCGAAATTAAGCACTATAAAGTAATAGCTTCATATGTAATTTTTGGTACAGTTGGCTAAGCTTTTACAATAATCTAAGTAATTTCGTTTCATACCGGTCTTGTTGACAGTCAGATTTCATGTTAGTCTCTAACATATAGGTCATAGTTAGCCATCAGCCTTAAGTACGTTCCCAATTGAATAGATCAAGTTACTATCCACTGGTACCCAATCCAATTTAGAAATGGGATACAGATCGCTCATTAGCCCTTATGCGAGGGGGTTTATACGTTCAGATTACAGTAGCGCCCACTTTGTATAAATTGATTTTGGTACAAGTATGTAAATGGCAAATAATTTTTCCTCATAATTTTATTTAGTTAATGATACATTTGTATTGGTATTTCAATTAGGTAACGAGGGTTAACAGAGTTAAGTAAGTATTAAATAGATTATGGATGCCAAGGTTCGGTAATGCTTATCAAAACAAAAAAATCTGGAATCACCGGATTAGCTATTGCCGCAATTGCGATTCTTTTGGCATCAAGTCCATTCTTGATAACTCACGCTGCATTTGCCGATTCAGGCCATGGGCATCACTACAACCACCACCATCACCACTACAACCACCACCATCACCACCATCACCACTACAACCACCACCATCACCACCATCACCACCATCACCACTACAACCACCACCATCACCATGATGACAACAACGACTGATAAAATCAAAGAAAGGTCGCTAATTTGGGTTCGCGATTAATTACCCGAATGGAAAATGGATGAAGTGGACCCACACTATTTTTTTTCTAGGGTAATCGTCATAAATTAATAACTTAAAATCAGATCATGTATTTTTCGTATTCTTTGTAACGTCTCTAAAACTCTTTATCAATCTCTTCGTTTTTTATGATTTCGTTCATTCTATCAGGAGTCTTCAAAGCTTGCTGATTTACTTGTTTTCACTCTTCATACAGCCCATTATGTTCGATAGGAGTGTCGTATTCATCGCCAGTTTTCTGATAGAAGATATATGGCATGAAATAACGAGTGATCATTATTTTCAAGAATTGTAAATAGCAGTAATCAAGTATAAATTCCAATTTACTCTAACCAAACATCTGAATAATATCATTGATTGTGAAGTGAACTTTATTACATTTCTAGTACCAGATTAGCCATTCTAATGAAACAATGTAAAATGAATATTGAATTTCAAAATAACTGTTGTCGCTCTTCAACCAATCATGGCCATATTAGAATGACTAGACGGATTTCATTATCGGTTATCCAAGTTTCAAGAAATTTTGCAAGAATAGTTCGCGATTAAAATGATGTACTGCAGGGACTTGTGTACTCGATACAGGGTATCAAAGCCCTCTGGAAAAAGTCCCTATTTGGTAGGCCTAAAAAGTTGCATAAATTGCAAAATTTACATGATTATTGATGGGTTTCGCTGTCCGTGTTGTAGTGTTAAATTGAGAACTAGGCCCCATAATACAAGGAGTAAAGAAAGAATTCTAATCGGAGTAAAGAGAATCTAATGAAAAAAAATAAAGCTGTATTGCGAATGCCTGCCTCTCCAACATGAAGGTCAAAGGTAAGAAGGCATCATTAACTGAGAATAGACGACTTTGTTGGGACATGATAATATGGCCATTGATACTTGAACTAGATCGTCCGTTTTTCACGTTAAGAGAGTACCATGCAAAAAGAGATTACATATCCAGAAGATATGGAATACTCCTCTCCAGATTTAGATCTGGTTTTGTTTCTTTACTGTATAGAGGATTTGTTACTAAGGGTATGGTGGGATACTCTCTGAATTGGGGCCTTCAAAAATATATACAGAGAAGGTCTGTCGTAGGATATGCAATAGCGGCAAAATCGATACTTAGGGCCTACTGACTGTTGAAGTCCTCCTAGAATATATCCTTGTTGCAATGCATACCAAGTCTTCTATTAGAAAATTGAAACGGTAAGTAGAATGAGAAATTTCATCCTTTTACTAATGGTGGGACCTACCCGCTCATCAAAGGGCGAGCCGTACTTTCGGTTCTAAATTATCTGTTGTCTTCTGGGGCTCTTCTCATTCTCTAGATACTTCTAGGACTTATTTTATTTAATAATGTCAGGTTTCCAACGAATTTTTCTCGTTTACGGTGGCTAGCTCTACCTCTTATCTAGATCTACATTAATTATACACTTCTATCGGCCCTTTCCGCAAGTCTAAAAATCGGATCCAA
>Ga0065715_10089019_pt1 | contig 16715 bp, 13 predicted proteins | sample MisBulReplicate1_FD_59102 | JGI IMG/M metagenome (GOLD analysis project Ga0065715, IMG submission 59102) | Miscanthus rhizosphere microbial communities from Kellogg Biological Station, MSU, sample Bulk Soil Replicate 1 : eDNA_1 v2 (version 2) | ecosystem: Host-associated > Plants > Roots >...
AGCACACGTCGGTGCCGAAGCGCTCCTTGATCAGCTGAACGATATTGGTGAGCGTTTCGGCGGGGTTGCCGCTGTGCGACACCAGGCGCCCGATCTCTTCGAGTGTCCACAGTACGGCATCGTCATTGGTGAGAGGCGAGCGTCGTGGCGGGGTCACGGCGATTACATAAGCAAAAACTGTGCTTCGATCGCACCGAAGCGAGGCCCCGGAATCGCGGAAATCTCTAGCGAATTCGGGCAGTTGGAACGAAACGACGAGGGGGGCATCCAACAAGAACGTCGCTTCCAGAGATGGCTGGCGACAACCTTGTCGGTTTCGTTGCGAACGAAGTCGCGGCGCATATACTCCGCATTGAGCATGGCGACGGAGAAAGCGATCGACACTCATACCGGACTTTTTTCGCGATACGCGCTCGATCATTGTTACGACGAGATGTTCGATGCCTCGAGTGCGCCGCGTCCGCCGTACGAGGCGCTGTACCGGCGGCTGCTCGAGCTCTCGCCATCTGATCTCAGCCAGCGGCAGCAAAACGCGGACAGCGCATTTCTCCACCAGGGCGTGACCTTCACGGTCTACGGGGACGAGCAGGGAACCGAGCGGATCTTTCCGTACGACCTTCTGCCGCGAATCATCACCGCGCGCGAGTGGGAGACGATCGAGCGGGGGCTGATTCAGCGCGTCACAGCGCTCAATCTGTTTCTCAAAGATATTTATCAGGAAGAGCGGATCCTGAAGGACGGGATCGTTCCGCGGCATCTGGTCTACAGCGCGCAGCACTATCGGCGCGAGATGCTGGGCGTGCGTCCACGCAAAGACATTTACGTGTCGGTAGCTGGAAGCGATTTAGTGCGGCTGCCTGACGGCCAGTTCGCGGTGCTCGAAGACAATCTGCGTGTGCCGAGCGGCGTGTCGTACATGCTGACCAACCGGCAGATCATCAAGCGCGTCTTTCCGGAGCTGTTCACGAATTACGCGGTTCGGCCGATCGACCACTACGGCCAATCGCTTCTCGCGACCCTGCGGTCGCTGGCTCCAACTGACCGTGCGGACCCGACCATCGTCCTGTTAACTCCGGGCGTGTTCAATTCCGCGTACTTTGAACACACGTTCCTCGCGCGGCAGATGGGCATCGAGCTCGTCGAAGGGCGCGACTTGATCGTGCACGACAACATCGTGTACATGCGGACAACGGCAGGACTGCGCCGGGTCGATGTCATTTATCGCCGAGTCGACGACGATTTCATCGATCCGCTGGCGTTCAGGCCCGATTCGCGGCTTGGCGTTCCCGGATTGTTCAACGCCTACCGTGCGGGCAACGTGTCGATTCTCAACGCGATCGGCACGGGGGTCGCCGACGACAAGGCCATGTACGCCTACGTGCCGGCCATTATTCGCTTCTATCTCGATCAGGACCCGATTCTGCCGAACGTCGAGACCTACTTGCTCTCTAATCCGGCCGATCGTGCGTACGTGCTCGAGAATCTCGACAAGCTTGTCGTCAAGGCCGTCGGCGAGTCCGGCGGCTACGGGATGCTGATCGGCCCGCACAGCACTGTCAGCCAGCGTGATGCGTTCCGGCAGCGAATTCAGGCCGAGCCGAGGAACTACATCGCACAGCCGACGCTGGCGCTTTCGCGCGCGCCGAATTTCATCAACAACCGGATCGATTCGCGCCACGTGGACCTGCGGCCGTACGTGCTCTGCGGCGAGTCGTTCACGGTGGTGCCCGGCGGGCTCACGCGTGTGGCGCTTCGAAAAGGATCGCTTGTGGTGAATTCATCGCAGGGCGGTGGGAGCAAGGACACCTGGGTATTAGCGGATTAATTAAATTATGCTTTCCCGCGTCGCCGACAGCGCATATTGGATGAGTCGATATCTCGAACGGGCGGAGCACACCGCGCGACTTGGCGACGTGTGCCTGGGCCTCACCCTCGATCGATCGTCCGATACCGTTCGGCGGTTGAGAGGCGCGGTGGGCGCGCCGCCGGTCGGTTACGGTGTCGCTCCCCTGGCGCTTGGCGAGTCCATCACCGAAGACCGCCTGAATCAGACCATCATCGCGTGCGTCGCCGCGGCTCGCGAGAACGCTCGACAGGTCCGCGAGCAGATCAGCACAGAAATGTGGGAGCAGCTGAACCGCATTTATCTCTCCGTCCGGCAGACGAACTCGCCGGGCTCGTCGTCGTTCTACACGAGCGTGAAGGAGGCGGCGCATCTGTTTCAGGGCCTCACCGATTCGACGATGATCCACACCGAAGGCTGGCATTACATACAAATCGGACGTTCGATCGAACGTGCCGGCGCCACCGCCACGACGTTGGAGGTGCTTTTCGGCGATGCCGCAGCCCAGGATGGGGCGGGCGGCATCGGCGCGTATATCTCGTGGACGGCGCTGTTGCGGTCGTGCTCGGCCTTCGAGGCATATTGTCAGCGTTACACCGCGGATGTACGGCCGGAACGAGTGGCCGAGTTCCTGTTGCTGAGCGCCGACTTTCCGCGGTCTGTGCGTTTTGCCGTCGAGACCGTCGAAGCCTCGCTCCGATCGGTCGCGCGGTCGCTGGGAAGAAGCTCCAGCGGGCGAGTCGAGCGGTTTGCCGGCCGGTGGCGCGCGTCGCTCGACTACAGCCAGATTGACGAGATCATCGCAGAGAGCCTGCAGAGCTACCTGCAGGGTATCCGCAGGCAATGCGAGCAGGTGCACAGCGCGCTCTATCAGACCTACATCAACTACGAGCTCGAATCGGCGATCGCATCATGAACGCGAACGCTCAACACGTCATTCGGCACGTCAACAGGTTTGCCTACAGCGCCCCAATCAGCGAAAGCACGATGGAGGCGCGGATGCAGCCGCGAGGCGACGGCCGCCAGCGCCTGTTGCGGTTCGAGCTCACCACGCAGCCACGGGCTCGGGTCTTCTTCTATCAAGATCCTCTCGGCAACATCGTTCATCATTTTGATGTGCCCAGCAGGCACAGCCGATTCTCGATCACGGCCGACGCCGTCATTGAGATCGCACCCGCCGCAACGCTTGTAGACGCGCTACCGTACGAGACCTGGGAGGCGCTCGATTCTCTGGCGGCAGCGGGAGAAGAATGGGACAGCCTGCATCCGAGCCGCTTCGCGCGCGAATCGCCGCTGTTGGCGGATCTTGCGCACGAGCTCGACTGGCAGCGTCACGACGATCCGCTGACCATGATGCGACGCTTGAATGAATCCCTGTTTCAGCAATTTACGTACGCGCCGCGAAGCACTCACGTCGATTCGCCGATCGACGACGCGCTGAAGGCGAAGGCGGGCGTGTGTCAGGATCTCGCGCACATCATGATTGCGCTGGCGCGGCGTGTCGGTATCCCGTGCCGGTACGTCAGCGGATACCTGTCGCCGAGCGAGCAGAGTCGTTACCGTTCCACGGAAGGCGCGACGCACGCGTGGGCGGAGGCCTTCCTTCCGCCGCTCGGCTGGATCGGATTCGATCCGACCAACGACGTGCTCGCCGCCGAAAGCCATGTTCGCGTGGCGGTTGGGCGCGATTACGGCGATGTGCCGCCAACCAAGGGAGTGTTTCGTGGTGCGGCCGCCAGCGAGCTGAGCGTGCTCGTGACTGTCTCGCTGGCCGACGCGCCGATCCGGGCGGAAAAGCTGGTGCCGGTCATCACCTGGGTGGCCGCCGAAGGCGCGGCGCCCGCCGAGTCCTTCGAGCAGGCGCAGCAGCAACAGCAGTAAGTCTACTTAAATCTAAAACACGCTATCTCAACACAGAGACACGAAGAGCACAGAGTGTCCTTATTCAAAAATAGAATTTATCTATTTCAGATTTTCCAATCATCAATCGCAAATCAGCAATCGACAACCAATCCTCAATCTCCAATCTCCAATCCCCAATTCTTCGTCAAGAACACAATTCTCTGTGTCTCTGTGTCGAGACGGAAAATGACTACTTGATGATCCGCAGCCCCGAAGGTGCAGGTGGTGCCTCTGCCGTTGGAATGATCTTCAGGATTGACCCCAACGTGTGGCTGATGACATACAGCTCGCCGTCGGCGTCCACGCCGAAAGCGCTGACGCTGCCAATGGCCAGACGCCCGCCGAGCTCGTCGGTGTGCTCACGCCGATCGGAGGCGCTGCCGGCGCCGGTCTGGTTCAGCGCGAGCGACCACACGCGTCCGGCAACGTAGTCGGCGAAGAAATAGCGGCCGCGAAAGGTCCCGGGGAGACCCAAACCTCGATACACATAGCCGCCGCTGATCGACTGTCCGTCGTTGCGGCCGTACTCGAAAATCGGATCGACGAGAGGCGTATATGCGGGAGGGCGAGACGTCACATTGTCGTGCGCTCCTTCGCGATTGCGCCAGCCGTAATTCCGTCCGCCCGCGCCGGCCGGCTCGAGATCGATCTCTTCGAAGGCGCCCTGCCCCACGTCCGCGATCACAAGCGCGCCGGTTCCACCTCGGCTGGGATCGTCGAAGTTATATCGCCATGGATTGCGCAAACCGAAGGCCCAGATTTCGGTACGAGCGGCCACTGGCGATCCGCCCACGAACGGGTTGCTCGAAGGCACGGAGTAGCCCGCGTTGTCCGAATCGGGCACGTTGACGTCGATGCGAAGCATTTTTCCAAGAAGGTCGTTCGGATCTTGCGCACGATGATCGGGATCGTTGCCGGAGCCGCCATCGCCGAAGCCGATGTAGAGGTAGCCATCGGGTCCGAACGCCAGATGCCCCCCGTTGTGATTCGTGAACGGGTGATTCACGAATCGCTGCGTCCTGCCGAGCAGCAGGTCGAAGCGTGACGCCGCGTCGGCGACCAACCGATTGTTCGATCGGCGAAAGCGCGCGACGACGTTGTTGCCGGCCGGGTTGGTGAACGCCACGAAAAACCGGCCGCTGTCGGCGTAGCTGGGCGCAAAGGCCAGGCCGAGGAGCCCGCGTTCTCCGCCGTACGAGATGCTGCTCGCGAGGTTGAGGAAATCGGTGGCGACCACCGAGCCGTTCTGCACGGCACGAATGCGCCCGTCCTGCTGCACGACGTACTGGATATTGCGATCCGTCGGGTCCTGTACGAACGCGACAGGAACTGAAAATCCACTCACGTAAACGCGGCTTCGCAGTTGCGCGTGCGCGTCGTCCACGGTCAACATGCACACAATGGCCATCGCAGCGGCCATCAGCGATTCGAATCGGCGCACGGCCGTATCGTATCGTATGATGCCTGAGGTGCTGCATCGAGCATTGGCGCGGGCTGTCGTGTCTGTCGTGTGCGCGCTGACGTTGGGCGGCTGCGGCAGCAAGGACACGCCCCCATCGCCCACGTCCGGCGGATCGAGCGGCGATGTTCAGGTGTCCGGGGGCGAGCGCCTTGGATGGAGCCAGCAGGCCGCCAACGCCTCCGAGCTGTCGACGTTCCAGTACGCGATTTACATCGACGGCAACCGCAGCGCGCTCGCCGGCGCGTCATGTGGAACGATCGCGACGGCCGCCGGGTTCGACTGCAGCGCACCGCTTCCATCCCTCACAGCCGGATCTCACACCATCGAGATCGCCGCGTTTGCCGTCGACGGCGGCGTGCTCGAGAGCGCGAAATCGGCGCCGCTGCGCGTCACGCTTCGGGCGCTCACGTTATCGAGCGGCCTGGCGATCGATCCGCGCGTCATGACGGCGGAGCATGTTCAGCTGCAGCTGGACCTGGTCGCCGAGGGTCTCAGTATTCCCACAGACATCGCCTTCTTGCCGGATGGATCGATTCTCGTCGCCGAGCGCGGAGGAACCGTGCGCGAGGTTCGCGATGGCGAGCTGTCGGCGCAACCGGCCCTCGATGTGTCGGGTGATGTCTGGTTGCCAGAAGGCGGCTTGTTGGCGATGGCCGCCGATCCGAACGTCCAGTCGAACGGTTTTGTGTATGTCTTGACGGCGGCAAAAGGCAGGCGCGGCGAGCTTGGATTTACGCTCGCGCGATATCGCAACGTGGGTGGCCGGTTCGGCGAGCGAGCGGTGCTGCTCGATCGGATCCCGGCATCGGCAAGCGGAGCAGGGGCCGCGCTTCGTATCGGACCTGATGGAAAGATTTACGTGGCCCTCGACGATGCCGGCAACGGCCGCGCTTCCGGCAGTCTCGCGTCATACAACGGCAAGGTGCTCAGGTTGAATATGGATGCGACGACCCCGGACGATCGTCCGGGATTCTCGCCGATCTATTCTCTCGATCATCCAGGTCCACGGGCGTTGGCCTGGCAGCCGTCGACTGGCGACGTGTGGGTCCTCGACAGTCTCGGTGAGACGAGCGGGCGGTTAACGGCGGTGCCGCCTGCAGATGCAAAGCAGAAGGACAGCGCTGCCCCCGTGCAGTACGCCCTTCCTGAGGGGACCGGCGCCGTGTCGGCTGCGTTCTATCGCGGTGCGCTGATGCCGGTGTTCAGTGACAATCTCTTTATTGCGGCAGAGGCAGGGCGTCACCTGATTCGTCTGCAGTTCGATTCGGACCGTCCGGAGCGAATCGTCTCGACCGAACGATTACTGCAGGACAAGCTCGGATCGATTCGCCTGGTCGCGCAGGGTCCAGACGAGGCACTCTATCTCGCCAACGACTCGGCGCTCTTCAGACTCGCACCGTAAGCGAGACGAGCTCGGACAAGCGCTACCAGCCGAAACCGGCAGCCACCGACCCGCCGATTCTCAGATGCTCGCCGGCTTGCGACACTTCGAACTCCGGCCGCACAAACACGCGCTGACCTACGGCGACCCGGATTCCTGCGAATCCGCCGAGGCTTCTCGAGGTCGTGGTCCGCTCGTTGGTGGGGAATCCCGGAAACTGACTGATGGTCTTTACGCGGGTGATTCCGGCGCTGCCTCCGAAGTACGGCTGCGTGCGGGAGCTCCCGACGTACTTCGCGATGCGGCCGGCGGCGCCCACCACTGTTGAGTTGAAGGCGACGCCGCTCGAGAAATTCCGGTCGTTCGTATGGCGCTCTACGAGTCCTTCGATGGCGATGCCATGCGGCAGTCTGATGCCTGCGCCTATGCCGATCGACGGCCCGATGCCGATATTCCCTTCGTCGTCCCAGAGCTGCACAAGGCCGGTGCGCACGAAGATCTCCGGTGACGTTGTGCTTTGGGCTGAAAGAACGGCGGGGAAGAGCAGAGTGAAAAGAAGAGTGACGAGAACAGCTGCGTGACGCATTGCCTGATGATCCTTTCTATCAGGCAATGCGCCAAGCGCGGGAAATTGGGCTCAAGCCGTCGGCTCGAGCGTTCTACGGAAGGCTCGGGTCCATTGGCGGATACCGCCGGCTTGGGTCCAGGAATCCTTCGTCCTGCCAGCTCGGGCCGTTGGCGCCGCCGCGTCCGACGTCGGTCAGGACCTTAAAGAGGTGGCCATCGGCATAGATGATTCGCCCAGCTGCGAAGCTCTGGCCTCTCCAGCTGACGATGTTCTCCCCAGCCGGCTTCAACAAGAGGCCGGCGCCTTCGTTGCGGAGCCCCCAGGCGACACGCTTGGTGACCTCGAACCCGCTGAATTCGTCGGTTGGACGAATGCGCGCGTGGATGCACTCCACGTACTTGATCTTGTCGGGCAGCATGCGTGTGCATCCGAATGTGCCGTCGTCGTCAGCCGGAGGTGGCGGCGGGGCGGACGCGGGAGGCGCGGGTGGGGGCGTTGGAGAATTGCGCCGCAATACTTCGGTGCCTCTTACCGGTCCCAGACATGTGTTGCCCTGATAGTCGAGCTCTACCGAATCCGTGCTCTGACGTGTGCCGACCCCAGTGAGCGTAAAGCCGCAGGTGATTCCGAGCCCCACGGCCTGGCCCTTCGCTGTCAGATCGATCACGTCGCTGCCATTCAGCTTGCCGGTCAGTTCCGCGGTGATGGTGACCGATCCGCCGCAGGTGGCCGATACGTTTCCGGCGATATCAGTTGATGTAAGGTTCGTGATCTGCCACTTCAGCTCTGTGCAACTACCAATATTCGGAAGTCCATTCGGTGTCGACGACGCCCAGGTGCCCGAGAAAACCGAGCTGCTGGACGGCGCGGGCGTCGACGCTGATGAAGACGACGGAGACGAAGGCGAGGCTGAACCTCCGCCATCGGTGATGGAAGACGAGTTCGTGCCCGACGGTGCCGTCGGCATCAGCCTTTCGGACTTACTTTGAAAGCCGCAGGCGGCCACGAGCGTTGACGCGAGAAGCGAAGCGATAACCGCAGAGCTTTTCATAAGGGTCCCTTACACTTTTGTATTCACGCTCACAATTTCGTGGGCGCGAACCTATGAAAATTCAAGTAATTCCGTGAAATGCTTAAGGTCTTTTGATTTAGTGCAGGTTGCAGGCCAATGCAGGCCAGTGCCTGAATGTGTATCGGGGCTTTGGGCTTTGGACTTTGGGCTTCGGGCCAGTGGACAAGGCCTAAAGCCTAAGCCCAAAGCCTAAAGCCTAAAGCCTAAAGCCTAAAGCCAAGAGCCGGACTGGTAAAGTAGAGCCGCTATGCGAAGCGCATCCCTCGCCGTACTGCTGATTTCGGTAATTCCTTCGATGGGGTGTCAGAAGACTCTGCCCGTGAGTCCGTCGGACTGGTCGAGCGGAATCATTATTTACGAGCACGCCAATTACCTGGGTGAGTCGGCGTTTGTCGAAAGGGATATTGCCAATCTCGACGATTACAAAGGGCCGTGCTTTACGACCTCGACGAACTCGACTACCGGGGCCTCCGACACGCATTATTTCTGGAAGAATTGCATCTCCTCGATCCGCGTGGCGACCGGGTGGAAGGCGACGTTGTATGTCGATACAAATTTCAGGGGAAAATCGGTCGAGATTTCGGCCGACGTGTCCAACCTCCAGCTGGTGCCGGGAGATTGCGACCATGAGGGTTTCAACGACTGCATCGAGTCCATCAAAATCGCCCGCCAGTAGGTGATATTCTCAATAAACATGAACCGTAAATTCGTTCTATTTGTGGTACTTGCGGCAACCATTGTGTCCGGCTCCGGCTGCCGGCGCCAGACCGCGCAGGTGGCTGAGGGCTACAAGGATCCGCACCCGCTTCCGGCGGAGCCGATGGTCGTCGAAGCGCCCACCGTCGGTAAATACGGAGGCCGTTTCGTGTACGCCGAGACGAACAGTCCGCGGACGTTCAACGGCATCATGGCCAACGAAGCGTCCTCAAACGACATCACGAATCGAAACCTTTTCATCACTCCTGTCGATTTCGACAACAACACACAGGAATTTGTGCCGATGCTCGCGAAATCCTGGGAGGTGTCGGCGGACGGCCTCACCTGGACCTTTCATCTCAGGCAGGGCGCGAAGTTCTCCGACGGTCATCCGATCACTGCGGAGGATGTGTTGTTCACCGCGCAGATCGCCCAGGACGACACGCTCCATCCCGCGAATTACGACTACCTGATGATCGACGGGAAGAAGTTTGAGTTTTCAGCGCCCGACCCGCTCACGGTGGTGGTGAAAAGCGCGAAGCCGTTCGGGACGATGCTGATCGCTGTCGGGAATCTCGAGATCATGCCGAAACATGTGCTCGAGCCGGCGTTCAAGAACGGGACGTTCGCTTCCGCTTACGGCGTCAACACACCTCCGGACCAGATCGTCACGAGTGGGCCGTGGCGCATCAAGCAATACGTGCCCGGCGAGAAAACGGTGCTCGAGCGCAATCCCTATTGGTTCGGAGTGGACAAGGCGAATCAGCGCCTGCCATATCTGAACGAGTTTGTGTTTCTAATCGTTCCCGATCAGGATGCGGCCGATTTGAAGTTCAGATCCGGCGAGCTTGATGGCCTCGATAACGTGAAACCGGAAAACTACCGGTGGTACGAGGATAACCAGCAGAAAGGCAACTACACACTCTACGATCTTGGACCGGAGTACGTCGGCCGCTTCTTCTGGTTCAATCTGAATAAGGTTCAGCCACCACTTCCGGGTGAGACCCTGCCAACGGGGAAGCGCGTTGGCGACAGCTTCGCCGACCCGGTGAAGTACGCCTGGTTCAATAGTCCCGTATTTCGGCGCGCCGTGTCGCACGCGATCGACCGGGATGCCATCATTCAAAGCGCCTTGTTCGGATACGGTGAAAAAAGCTGGTCCCAGGTCGCTCGCACCAACAAACAGTGGTATTCGGCCGACCTCGTGCACTACGACTACAACGTCGAAGAATCCAAGCGGCTGCTGGCAAGCCTGGGCTTCAAGGACAATAACAAGGATGGCGTGCTCGAGGACTCGCACGGCAACCCCATCGCGTTCACCTTAAAGACGAACGCGGACAACGTGACGCGTGTAGCGACCGGAAACTTCATCAAAGACGACCTGGCGAAGGTCGGCATCAAGATGACGCTCGCGCCAGTCGACTTCAACTCCCTGATCACCAATATTCGCAACGACTTCAATTACGACGCGATTCTTCTTGGCATCGGCGGCGCGGTCCCGCCGTGGCCGTCGAACTACGGGAATGTCATTCGTTCCGGCGGAATCACTCACTACCATTTCGTCCGGCAGCAGAAGCCGGCGACGCCGGAAGAAGCTCGCATCGATCGCCTGATGGATACGATCGTGACGACCATCGATGTCCCGACCCAACAGGCCGCTTGGAAAGAGATCCAGACAATCTGGAACGAGCAAAGCTGGGACATCTGGCTGCCCAGCCTGAAGATCAAGGTGCCGATGAGCAACAAGTTTGGCAACGGCGCGCCGAGCGTCATCACGCCGCGGATCATCTGGAACATCGATCGGGTCTACGTGAAATGAAACGATTCCTTGTTCTCGCGCTCGCCGTCGGCACGCTCGCGACGGGGGGATGTCGCGGGCGCACGACGGAGGCCGAGGCTTACCGGGACACCGTGCCGCCGCCGGAAGAGCCGATGATCCGCGAAGTGCAGACCGTCGGGCGGCACGGCGGACGGTTCGTGTTCGGAACCACTGTCGCCCCGAGGACCTTCAACATCCTGATGGCGTCGGAAACCTCGTCGTTCGATGTCGACAATCAGTTGTTCACCACGTTGGTGGCGTTCGACAACGCGACGCAGAAGTTCGGCCCAGAGCTCGCAAAATCGTGGGAGGTCGCTCCAGACGGTGTGACGTGGACATTCCATCTGCGGAAAGGCGCCGCCGCATCCGATGGCCATCCGATCACGGCAGAAGATGTGCTGTTCAGCTTCGACGTTGCATACGATCCGGTGCTGCATCCGTCAATTCAGGACTTACTGAAGGTCGGAGGTCAGAGCTTCAAAGTCTCTGCGCCCGATCCGTACACGGTCGTGATCAATACGTTAAAACCAAACTCGTCTCTCCTCGACACATTGTGTGCGGGCGGGCTCGCCATCATGCCAAAACACGCGCTGGAAGGTGCGTTCAAGGCAGGGAACTTCGGGTCGGCATATAACGTCGGCACGCCTCCTGAGAAGCTCGTCACAACCGGCGCGTGGCGTCTGGGGCAGTTCGTGCCTGGAGAGAAAGTGGTGCTCGTGCGGAACCCGTACTATTACGGATTCGATCAGCAGAAACAGCGGCTGCCATATCTGAACGAGCTCATTTTTCTGCTCGTGCCCGACCAGGACGCGGCCGATCTGAAATTCCGGGGCGGCGAGTTGGATGCGCTGGATAACGTGAAGCCGGAAAACTACAAATGGTACGAGGACCATCAAAAGGACGGGAAGTTCACGTTGTATGAACTCGGCCCCGCTCATAGTCAGTACTTCTTGTGGTTTAACCTCAATCGAGTTCAGCCGCCGGTCGCCGGCGACAAGCCGTTACCAGGCAGGAAGGTTGGAGAACCTTTCGCCGACCCGGTGAAATACGCCTGGTTCAACAATGTGGCGTTCCGCCGCGCCGTCTCGTACGCGATTGATCGCGACGCGCTGATTCCCAGTGTGTTTTTTGGCCACGCGAAAAAGAACTTCTCGCTCGACACTCCGGCAAATAAGGAGTGGTACCTGCCCGATCTGCCTCGCTACGATTACAATCCGGACGAGGCGAGGCGGCTGCTGGCCAGCCTTGGCTGGAAGGACAAGAACGGCGATGGCGTGCTCGAAGACACGCACGGCAACCCGATCAGCTTCACACTGAAGACCAACGCCGACAACATCATCCGCGTCGCCATCGCGAACTTCGTGAAAGACGATCTCGCGAAGGTTGGCATCAAAGTGAATCTGGCGCCGGTCGAGTTCAACACGCTCGTCACCAACATGCGCGACGACTTGCAGTACGACGCCATCCTGCTGGCGTTTCAAGGGTCCGTGCCGCCGACGCCGGGGAATGGCCAGAACGTCTGGCGATCGTCGGGCGAGATGCACCAATGGTTCGTCAAGCAGCAGAAACCGTCGACACCCGAAGAGGCGCGTATCGATCAATTAATGGATGAGATCCTCATTCATCAGGATGTCGCTGCGCAGAAGACGGCGTGGCGCGAGATGCAGACCATCATCAACGAGCAGAGCTGGCTCGTGTGGTTGCCTGTGCTCGAGATCAAGATCCCAGTGAGCAACCGATTCGGCAACGTCCAGCCGAGCATCCTGCCGCATCGCATTCTCTGGAACATCGAGCGCCTCTTCGTGAAATCCCGCGAGAGCTGACGGCCCGCCATGCGCACATACGTGCTGCGGCGCGTGCTGCAGACCATTCCACTGCTGCTCGGTATCTCGCTCATCACGTTCGTGCTGCTGCAGCTGGCGCCGGGCGACTTCCTGAATCAGATGGCCGAGAACCCGGGGATTTCCGCCGCGACGATCGATGCAATGCGCGTGCGGTTCGGCCTCGACAAGCCGTGGTACATCCAGTACGGCATCTATCTCAAGAACGTTTTGTTTCATCTTGATTTCGGCCAGTCGTTTGCGCGGCACCAACCGGTGTTCGAGGTGCTGAGCGACGGGTTCATCAACACGCTGATTCTTGCCGGCGCCGCCGCCCTCATTACATGGGGGTTCGCGATTCCGCTTGGAGTGATTGCCGCCGTGCGGCAGCACTCCTGGGTCGATCGCACGCTGTCGCTGGTCGCGTTTGTCTGGCTGTCGATTCCCGAAATTCTTGCGGCGCTCGTGCTGCTGATGATGGCGGCCCGCACGGGCTGGTTTCCCGTCGGCGGCATGAGATCGCTCGACTACGACGAGCTCGATGGGCTGGGACAATTTCTCGATGTGCTGCACCACCTGGCACTGCCGGCACTGGTGGTTGGGCTGATTCCGCTGGCGAGCCGCATGCGGCAGATGCGAGGCAGCCTGCTCGACGTGCTGAGGCTCGATTACGTGACCACTGCGCGGGCCAAAGGCCTGAGCGAGCGAGTGGTCATCACCAAGCACGCCCTGCGGAATGCGCTGAACCCGATGATTACGCTGTTCGGCTACACGCTCGGCGCCCTCGTCTCCGGTTCGTTCATCGTCGAAATCATTTTTTCCTGGCCAGGTCTCGGCCGCATCACGCTCGATGCCATCCTGCAACAGGACCAGTACCTCGTGATGGGAGCCGTGTTGATGGCGTCGCTGGTGCTGATCATCGGCAACCTGATCGCCGATCTTCTGCTCGCCATTGCCGATCCGCGGATCAGCTATGACTGAGGTGACGCCGCCCGATCCCCTCGTCCTCGACAGCAGCCCCAAGGTGATAGACGCGCTCGAGGTCGTCGCGCCTCAATCGCCGGGTGTGGTCTTCTGGACCCAGATGAAGAAAAGCCCGCTGGCCATCGCGGGCGGTCTTTTGCTGGCCGTGTTCTATCTGCTCGCGATGCTCGCGCCGTTTGTCGCGCCGTACACGCAGGAGGTGATGGACCGGTCGAAGTACTTCCACCCGCCGCAGCGGCTTCACTGGATCCACGCCGACGGACACTTCAGCCTTCGGCCGTACGTTCGCGAGGCGCGCCTCGTCGATGTGGGCAGCTTCGAATATCAGGACGATCCATCTCGAGAACTACCGCTGAGGTTCTTCGTGCGCGGCGCTCCGATCCGCATTCTGGGACTCGTGCCCACCACCATTCACTTATATGGCGTCGACCCGCCGGGTCGCGTGTTCCTCCTGGGCTCCGATTCATTCGGACGCGACGTTGTCTCGCGCCTCTTGTACGGGTCGCAAATCTCGCTCACCGTTGGCGTGGTCGGCATCGCTATTTCCTTCACGCTCGGATTGCTGCTTGGCGGCATCGCCGGGTACTTTGGCGGCTGGGCCGACACGGTGATCATGCGTCTCGCCGAGCTCCTGCTCAGCGTGCCATCGCTCTATCTGATCATCGCGTTGAGAGCCGTGTTTCCCGTTGACCTGCCGAGCCGCCAGATCTACCTCGGCATCGTCGCGATCCTGGCATTCATAGGATGGGCAGGCCTCGCCCGCGTCATTCGCGGCCTCGTCCTGTCGATGCGGAAGAGCGACTTCGTGACGGCCGCCGAAGCGCTCGGCTTCAGCCGGCTGCGCGTCATCGCGCGTCACGTGCTGCCGAACACCATGTCGTACGTGATCGTGGCGGCCACGCTCTCGATCCCCGGATATATCCTCGGAGAAGTCGTGCTGTCGTTCCTTGGCGTCGGCGTGCAGGAGCCCAGCGCGTCGTGGGGCAACATGCTGAACCAGGCGCGCAGCATCCGTGCGCTCACCACGTTCCCGTGGCTGCTCTTCGTCCCTGGCACGGCCATTTTCCTGACGGTGATGGCCTTCAATTTCCTGGGCGACGGGCTGCGCGACGCGCTCGATCCCCGCCGTGTGTCGGGAGGGAGGGCGTAGTGGAAACGGATCGTCCATCGTCCATCGCCCATCGTCCATCGTCCATCGCCCATCGTCCATCGGCGAACGTCGATCGTCCATCGGCTGCCGGAGCGGACGCATTACTGCGGGTCGAAAATCTAAAAACGTACTTCTACACGGATACGGCTGTCGTGAGAGCGGTAGACGGCGTGTCGTTTGAAGTGAACCCGGGCGAAACGCTTGCCGTCGTCGGCGAGTCCGGGAGCGGGAAGAGCGTCACCGCGTTGTCGATTCTGAAACTCGTGGCGTCGCCGCCGGGAAAAATCGTCGACGGGCGCATTTTGTTCAAAGGCAGAGATCTCGTCGGCTTGTCGAACGCCGAGATGCGGGCGATTCGCGGCAAGGAAATCTCGATGATTTTCCAGGAGCCGATGACGTCGCTGAATCCGGTCTATACGTGCGGCGAGCAGATTATCGAGACGCTGATGCTGCACGAGCACATGAACCGGCGCGATGCCAAGGCGCGCGCCATCGAGCTGCTCGATCGTGTCGGCATTCCCGCAGCACGCCAGCGCGTGGACGAGTACCCGCACCAGATGTCTGGCGGCATGCGCCAGCGCGTGATGATTGCGATGGCGCTGGCCTGCACGCCCGCAGTGCTGATTGCCGACGAGCCGACCACGGCGCTCGACGTCACCATCCAGGCGCAGATTCTCGAGCTGTTGAGCGAGCTGCAACGCGAGCTTGGGATGGCCGTCATTCTCATCACACACGACCTCGGGGTCGTTGCCGAAACGGCCACGCGGGTCGCCGTCATGTATGCCGGTCAGGTTGTGGAGTATTCAGACGTCGTCGGAACGTTTACCAAGCCGCTGCATCCATACACGGCCGGACTGCAGGCCTCGCTGCCGAAGCTGGGAGAGGTCGTCGATCGTCTCCGCGTCATTCCAGGCACCGTGCCGAACCCGGCGCGTTTTCCGGCGGGCTGCCGGTTCCACCCGAGATGTCCGGTGATGATCGAGAAGTGTCTGGAACTTCCGGCGCTGGAGCCGATTGTCGGCGACCATCTCGCGCGCTGCTGGCGGTCGCACGAAATCGCCGCGGGGACGCTGGATCCGGTGCCGCCGCCGGTGAAGGCATGATGGACGCCACGCGGACGCTTCTCGAGGTCACGAACCTCAAGAAATATTTCCCGATCAAGAAGGGGCTGCTCTCGCGAACCGTCGGACACGTCCGAGCGGTCGACGGCGTCTCGTTCTCAGTGAAACAGGGAGAAGTGCTCGGGCTCGTGGGCGAGAGCGGCTGCGGCAAGACGACGACGGGGCGCTGCATTCTTCGGCTCATCGAGCCGACCGAAGGCCGCGTCGTGTTCGATGGCCAGGAGATCACCGGCCTGCCGTTTCGCGAGATGCGGCGGCTGCGCCGGCAGATGCAGATTATTTTTCAGGATCCGTATTCGAGTTTGAATCCCCGCCTGAGTGTCAGAAGGATGCTGACCGAGGTTCTGGAAGTGCACGGCCTCGCGAAGGGCGCCGCCGCACGTGAACGAGTGGGCGACCTTCTTCGCCTCGTCGGGCTCTCGCCGAGCCAGGCGGATCGTTACCCGCACGAGTTTTCCGGAGGACAGCGCCAGCGCGTCGGCATCGCGCGGGCGCTCGCCGTGGAGCCGAAGTTGATCGTGGCCGACGAGCCGGTGTCGGCGCTCGACGTGTCGATCCAGGCCCAGATCGTCAATCTGCTTCGCGATCTGCAGAAGCAGATGTCGCTCACCTATCTTTTCATCGCGCACGATCTGTCAGTCGTCGAGCACATCAGCAATCGCGTGGCGGTGATGTATCTCGGCCGAATCGTGGAGCTGGCGCCGAGCCTCGACCTGTATCGCGACCCCCGGCATCCCTACACGGTCTCGCTGCTCTCGGCGATTCCCTCGCGCGACGTCACTCGCAAGAAAACGCGGATCGTCCTGAAAGGCGATGTGCCCAATCCGGCGAACCCACCTGGCGGATGTCCGTTCCACCCCCGTTGCTTCATGGCTCAGGACGTGTGCGCGGTCGAGG
>Ga0065715_10089020_pt1 | contig 16686 bp, 33 predicted proteins | sample MisBulReplicate1_FD_59102 | JGI IMG/M metagenome (GOLD analysis project Ga0065715, IMG submission 59102) | Miscanthus rhizosphere microbial communities from Kellogg Biological Station, MSU, sample Bulk Soil Replicate 1 : eDNA_1 v2 (version 2) | ecosystem: Host-associated > Plants > Roots >...
TTTGACGAGGAACACGCGCGTTCCGGAGAAACCAATGGACGATGGAAACAGACAACTGGCAATTTCACTAGGTCTTAATCCCGAGCAGTTCGAGGCGCTGGATACGAAGCTGGGCGGGATCGATGGCGCGGTTAACAAACTCGCGGAGAATGTTTCAAGTCCCGATACAGACTTAGCGACAGAGATCTCAAAGCTCAGAACTGAAGTGGTAGCGCAACTGACTGCGTCAAACGAATCCAGCGTCACACTCGCTCAGGCTATCACGCTTGCTTCTGAAAACCTCGGCAAGTGGCTGGCGGCAATTGCGCTGGCGGCTGCGAATCCGAATGACAATTCAGCGGAAATACAACGACAGATTGACGAAGTAACCGCTCAACTAAACACTTCGACCGCCGAACTAAAAGGCGAGATCGATCAACAGACGAAGGAGAAATAACACATGGCAGTAGATCTAACCGGGCTTCGTGCCTCGGTATCAAACGCAACCACAGTAGAAGCGTCCGGCGCAACTCTTATTCGCGGTATCTCGCAGTTGGTGAAAGACGCGATTGTGGCCGACGATCTTCAGGACGCCACCGCAATCAACGAAGTGGTAGCGCTTCTTGACGGCGGCACTACGGATCTGGCGGCGGCAATTTCTGAACACACTACGCCACCCGCTTAAGACTAACCTCGTTCGCTCTCTGCCTGCTCTGCCGCGTGGGGTTCATTTGGGGGACAACTCGGGCAAGGGGTAGAGGGCGAGCGTTTCACCTTTATGACTGAAGCTATCACCATCGCGCTTATTTCCAACGTGACCACGATCATTGTCGTGGTGTTTTGTCGTATCTGGAGTAACCGCGAGCACCGTGAAAATCAGGCGGTGGTAACTGACACTAACGATAAAGTCAGCTCACTGGTGAACGGGAAGTATTGAAAGCTGTGCTTGTAGTCATTTACGATGCGGGGGTTTTGTGAGAGCGCGTTCAAGTGGCCAGTTACGCAATCGTCGATGCAGAACTGATGATGTAATGCCAATTCGAAACGCCCAATCCTTTAGTCGCATGGTCTCCCCTTCGAAAGTTATAGGTCGTGTTTTAATTTTCGGGAAAAGCGGCTCAGTCAGAGCCCGTTCGAGAGGCCAACGCTTAAGTCGCCTGTACATAACGCTGCGCTCTATGCCCAGAGTCGCAGCCCACTCCGTAATGGTTAACGATTGACCGTTTAGGGTTATTACATGGTTGCGATCAGATCTCGTATTCTCCATTTGTTGATCGTGAGTTGCCCATCTGCAATTACTTGGTTCGTAGTTTCCGTCATTGTTAATGCGATCAATCGAATGTTTGGGCGTAGGCTTGCGTCCCATATCAGTCAAGAAGTGAGCAAACGATGCCCATCTTGCACATACAGTAATTCCGCGACCTCCATAGTATTTATATTTTTGGGTCTTAGGGTTTGTGCAACGCTGCCGCATATTGCTCCAACTATTATATTCGGCCCTATTACCCTTGCACGAGAAGTCCTGTCTTGTGGTAATGTTCTGGTCAGCCATGATCTGAACCTCCGATACAGGTTAGAATTGTGGTTAGGCTCATGCGTGGGAATACCTCCTGCGTATGGGCCACTTACATTTTAGCACAGGGAGCGCTGTGTTTACATCGAATGAATCGAGAGAAGGAAGACAATGGAACTTGGACCATTCCAGCGCTCAAGGAGTATTTCGAAGCGCGCATTAATGGCAACGACCTTCGCTACGAGCAGCGATTTACAGCACAGGAAGCAGCTTCAAAGTACGCACAGGAGAAAGCCAACGAGTTCCGAGGGTCGCTGGAGGACATAGGAAAGAATCAAATGCCCCGCACGGAAGCGGAGGCCATGCTCAAAGCGGCAGGCGAAAAGACCGAGGCGCTCGCTAAAGCCAACTCAGAACGGATTAGCGCATTGCAGGCCAGAATAGATCGAACCGAAGGACGCAGTGGTGGACTAAGCGCAGGGTGGGGCTACCTGATTGGTGCTATAGGATTAATCGGAGCACTAGTTGCAATTGTATTAGCCCTGCGCAAGTGAAACGACGCACCCCCACATGAATCGCAACCGTGATACTAAACGGAACTTTCAGTGGTACACACTCACGCGTACTACGATCTGATTAAAAGGGAGACGAGAGAAAAAATGTCAAGCAATCGCCCAGATGAGAAACCAGTTGATGCGCCGCCGAGTGGAAAGCCAATAGAGCCGCAGACACCCAGCCCGCAGGGACCGCCGCCGCGCACTGATGGCGATATCGATTCGCCCGGCAAAGGCAATCCACCCCCGCCACCGCCGGGAGGATAAACATGGTCGCGGCTGAACGTCACGCCGAGCCGATACGCGAAGTCTGGCCCGTAAGAGCTAGAAAGTACGGGCTGGACGATCGCTCGCCGTGGTGGCGCAAGTGGTATTTCAGGTTCATTTACCTCCCCTTTTTACGTTTCTCTTTTACGCACGTTAAGATTCCCGCCGCTAAAGAAGTCACTATCGACGGCAAGAAAATCACTTTCTCGTGGTGGGAAGATCAGGGGATCTTTGAGACGCGAGAACAAGCTGAAGCTGCCTGTCTCGGCCCCATGTGGTCTTATAAAAAACTGCCCCTCAACCGATTACTGGCGAAGGAATCCAGTCAATACAACGGCGGCGATATTTACCCACGCGCCGACAAACCTGAACGATACGTGCGACCTTCGTTCGAGGTGATGACCCCGCGAACCCTGAACGATGCAATCAACAAGGGCGTTAAGACGATTAGCAGGATTTTGGATGATGAGTAACCAACAATGCAGCTCGACATTCCCTCCATTCCTCACAACCTCGCGCAAGTCCTGTGGATTGTGCTTGCAAGTTCTCTTGGATGGGTAGGTGGGTGGCTTACTCGCCGGAAGCGCGAACCAGTTGAGATTGAAAAGCTGCGTGCTGAAACTAAACAGATCCACGTCACTGCCGAGAACTCCCAAACCAGCGTAGGACTGGAGACGCTCAGAGAAATTCAATCGGTCATCCAAAAAGCCGAACAACGCCGTGAGGAGTGGACCAAGCGGGAGGAGGAACTGCGCACACAAACCAGATTCTGGCGTAGTAAAGCCGAGGAGCTAGACGGAGATCTGGTTGAGCTTCGAGAAGCCTTTGGGCTGCTACAAAAAGAGAACGCCAGCTACGAGAACCAGCTTCGTACGATGGAGCTGACGTTGAAGACGCAAGGGAAGAACTACGACAACTCGCAGGATGTTGGACACCGGGATTACCAGTTACCGGAAGGTGGTAAATAGGTAAACAGCAGAGCAGCAGAGCAGCAGAGACAGCAGAGAGAGACGCCTCACGCACGCGACGCCTCTCCCCCCTTCTATCCACCTCCCTTCAATCATTATTCGGCGAGCAGCCATTCGCTCTCACGCACATGGTCCACCACGTCTTTTCATCCAGCGCGCAGTTCTCGGTACTGCCGCCACCGGAGATGCAAGCGTTGTAGATCGAAGCCGACGCCTGCCCGCAGGTCCAGCGGACTTCGTTGCAGTCTTCGCAATGCGCGGCAGGAGTGGCTGAGGTTAGGGATAAGCCGGCGATGGCGAGGAGCATGAACAGGGTTAGGGTTAGTTTTCGCATTTGAGTTTCCTTTCGTTTATCGGGTTGAGTGATTGCGAGGAGTACGATGCGAGAGAGACGCCCCTGCGTCACCGCCTGAGGCGTCTTTCCTGCTCTCTTTCCGTACCTCCTTTCGTCGTTAGTAGCCCTCAAACTCGGGCAGTGTGTCATATTCTGAGCGCTTCATGAATCCGGTAGTGATCATCAGCGTTATCGGCTCGCTACTGCCAAACGTAGGATCGGACCAGTGCTCAAGCTCGCTGCGAACATCCTCAAGAATAGATTCGACGGAGTCCTCAGTTGGACCGCCCATGCCATTGTTCTCGAATCTATACACGCGAATCGGCGGTTCGTTTTCTCCACACATAATCACTTCTCCTTCACGTAATCCGGCAATGTGCGTTTCGAGTTCGCAGATGCCTCTCGATCCTGTACCTTCGGCATAATCTCCTGCAACTTTCGCTGTAACACCGAGATCGTCAACATTACTTCCTGTCGCTCGCTCGCGCTGAGGAATGTGAACGTGCTGGTGAAAGGATCAAACACAGCTAGACTGAGATAGAATCCCAGCAAGTAGTCGTATTCAGTCTTGGAACTGGTTATCGTGTCCATTAGCGTCTCCAAATTGCGCCTTGAGCGCGCGCAGGGTGGTAATTGTTGCAGTCAACTTTCTTACGTCAATCCTGATCGCTTTCATCTTCTCATACTCAGTTGCGGTAATCTCATAGGTAGTGAATCGTTCGCCACAATGGTTGCACTGGTGGCGGCGGCGTCGAGATTTACCCGAAAGCGAGTCACGTGAGTCCACTACTGAACTGCTCCCACGCTGACACTTTGGGCAACCCAAGCCGACTGGAAATGTGCGAGTGGAGCGTTTCACAAGCTAGCGCCTCCACCAGAACAACCTTGACCACCACTTGCGATAACAGAACCAGACTGTGCTCGCATAGACTACCTTGCGTAAGTGTCGAGGAGCGGCAGCAAAGTCGTAGTTCGGGTCGATAGCCGTGCCGCGCACGCTGGTTCGGTCGCGCTCCAGTTTGGCTAGTACCTCATTGATTTCCTTGTTTGTGGGGTTGCTCATTGCCTCGTCTCCAAATGACCGTAGAACTTTTCGGCCTGACGTATCCAGTAATCGCCGTCACTAGCGGAGGACTTCAGTTGTAGTCCGGCACGATTGAGTAGCTCGACGGCTTCTCTCGCCGTCTTCCTGCCGCAATGCTTAATACAGAGCAGGTCTCGCAATGTGCAATTAGCGAGATCTCCAACTGTAACGATCCCGTTCCAGATGCAAACATTATAAAGACGCACGCTAATGATAAGATCCGCTAATCGAGTCTCGCCTGTAATCTGTTTAGGAGATCGTACCAGTATCGTTAGTAACCGTTGCGCGTTGTGCCATAATTGACGTGCTCGTTCGATAGAACAGTGCTCAGTCTCCGCAATCTCCCAATAGTGCTTACCTGCCGCTCTCGCGCGTACTACGCGCTGAAGTCGTAGATTGGGGAGTTTGGAAACTATTTCGTCAGGGTAGGCCGTTATCGATCTCACTCGCACCTCGTTGATTTCGCGGTTGGTGGGAGGGGTCATCTACTTCCTCCACGCATCAAACGCTCGCCAACAGTGACCACAGCGTTGAATCCATTCAGACTTTGACGGAAACGGGATCTTGAATTCACCGCCGCAGTAAGGACACTTCAGTTTAGTGACGACATGAGCCGATCCACGCCTACAAGTGCAATCTGCGTAATGACGATGGCAGCCATGACAAGGCCGGAACATTTCATCGCCAGATCCTTTGACTACGACCCCACTCATCCCACCCTCCACACTGGTCCAACTTTTCCACTCTCACCCCACACTACCCGGCTCGCCAGCTCCATCAGCCCGAGTACGCCCGCCCGAAACTCCTGCAACTCGTCAAACCTACGTTCCAGCTGCGCGCCGCAGGTGTCGCAAAAGCGGAGGTACTCGGTGGGAGTGAAGTCGCAGCGGCACTCAGGGCAGGTCATTGGTCCTGCTCCAGCCATTCAATGATCACGCTAACGTTCCTGCCTGAATGCTCGTCAACGGATTCACCGTATTCTCGATGTTTGCCGTGATGACCTTGATTACGCTCACAGCGGACTTCCAATGGTCCTTTGCCGAGCTTAAGAGTTGACGGACACTGGTTGTATACCTTACTCATTTCCCTTCCTCGCTTAGCTGATGTCGTCGGAGCCGGAGTCATCAGTGGTCTTCGGTGACGTTAATCGTTTCAACACATCGTCAACTTTGAACAGGACCGCTAACAGTAAACCGCCCTGTACGGCGCTGAAGAACAGAACCATAAATCCTAGCAGTAGGACTGAACGTAGAACTGAATCCATCTCTCACTCTCCACTCGGGGCGGGGGTTGCGTCGCGCTCAAAGACAACATGCAAATCCATCGACGTTGGCCGCTGACCTTTTGGAAACCAGAAGTCAATGCCGACGCCATCTTCCAGTAGCAGCTCGTGATACCTTGCCCACGGAGTGATGTTACTGTAAGGATAATTATCCCAGCCCAGCCCGCCGTTGAGCAACGTGGTCCAATCCTGTCTAAGTGAGTCTTCTTCAGGCGTAATCCAACGCGCGGCTTTTGCGCTCTGTGGTCCGCTCGCGGCAAGATCGATAGCAATGGGACCAAACTTATGCTCAACTGCGCGAATAAACTCCCACGGCGTCCAAATGTCGCCGGAGGACTCACCACGCTTGATGGAAGGACCGCCCATGTCACTCTCCCGTTGCCGTTTGCGCCTGCGGCGGCTGGAACTCGTGATAGCCAAGATAGCTAGCGTCTTTGTCGTGGATAGCGTTATCTGCCAGCGCGTCACACGGCATCAGACCACCATTGCCGTCTACTTCATAAGTGCAGCGCGGGGCTTTTCCCGTAGACTTGATCTGTTGGGCCAGCGATGCCGCGCGTGCTGACTTCGCCGTTGCGGACTGGAACTCGTGGTAATCGGGTGACGTTTGGTCTTTGTGGCTGGAATCCCGCTTCGTCGTGCCGCAACGCAGGCAGTGATCGTACTCGCGGGTAGTCGCTGACTTCTTCCCAGCCTTCTTCGTCGCCTTCTCCGGTTGCAGTGATTGAATCAGTAGCTCCCGATCGGTCTCACTGGCGTTGTAAAGCGTGTCTGCCAGTACGAGTTCTTCAGCGGTGAACTCCTTACGCAGGGCATTGTAGGTTACAATTTTGCGAATATTCATTCGTCACACCCTTTCAGCATCTTCTCGCATTGCTTGACGATGGCGAGCGCTTTCTCAGGCGCATCAAAGTAAACGGCCTCACGGGCTTTTTGTCGTAGCGCTTCGTTGCGCTTACCAGCTTGACACGCAAGTAGCTTCTCCTGCTTGTCCCAGCGCTTGATCAACTTACGCGCCTGTTTAACCTCAGCGGGTTCAACGCGCTCTTTGTAACCATTCATCTGGTACGATGATGGAATTCTTTCCAGTAGATAGCGTTGCTGTACTGTTAACTGTTTGCTGTTGGGTACAGCTTGTTTCCGTCTCATTGATTCTCTCCTTTCGATTCAGCTTCAATCTTTCGTCTCGCCCAGATCAAGAACGCCGAGAAGGTAAGCTGCACCGTCAGCCGATCCCTCGGCGCGAGGTGGTTGACATACTCGCGAATCAGCGCCTCCATCGCGGGCAGTGAGCCGACGATCGCCTGTTTCGATTGCGCGGGCGGCTGGTCTACGGGTTGGTCGTCGAAGGTTATGGCGCTCATTGGCTCTCCTTACTGCCCTGTCAGCACTTTTTCCAAATCGTAGCAATCATTACCATGCGCCGGATCGTCGGGATGATGCACGCAGTAGCAACCATCAGCGCCGGGAGTTTGTAGAAACATGCCTACCTGAAGCATTGCCGCATCCCAGCCTGCCAGAAACCCTTCCCGCGATAGGTTGCCCATCGTGGTTCGTGTAGGCCAGCCTAGATCGTACTGGTCCGCTGCGGCCTTCCTCGCACTTGTTAATACATCACTCATCTCAATTCCACCTTTCTATACGCGTGCAAATCCACTTCCCCACACTGGCAGCGATTGCCGTAGTCGAGGAAGACGTGCGACTTTTTGCCATCCTCACGAGTGACGCACTGAAGCGCCGCGATCATTTCCGCAGTCCAGTTCTTGGCGTCGTCAAGATCACTCACTTGATCGCGCACGTCGGACATTCAATCGCACTCCCATCAATAAGCGGATACCAGCCGCGCTCGCAATCGTGCGGGATCAATCCGAGCACAATATCGATCGGCGTCTCGTAGTCCTCGGACCATGAAAAGGGAACAGGATATGGATCGATCATAGGACCTCCGACATTTCTGCTAAACTCACGCCGATCTTCGCATCGACATTGCACTGGAACTTGCCTAACTCGTTCTCGCAGATATCAGAAGGACGCTGCATTTCGTACTTCGTCGTTTCGATGCACTCTTTCACCAGCTTCGTCGGACAGTGAAAATCGAAACAATCATGTCGCCAATTGACGAGCTGGAACTTGTCCAGCAACCCCTGATCGTTCAGTCTCAGCGCTACGTCATCTATATGTGCATGAGCGATGTTCGCAGGGAGAAACGCGACTGCTTCTTCGAGATTCAAGTCCCAGAGCCATCTATTATGTTGTGCAGGAGACTTCAGATAGCACTTTGTAACGCGCCTGATTCGATCCTCGATCTCACGTGGGAAATCTGAGAACGCTCTCGGGAATAATCGCTGAATGAGCGCTACCAGCTTCTTCGCCTCTGCCAGTCCGAATTTATTGACGTATTTCTGCCTGCGTTCATCATTCCATGAATTCCAGCCTTTGCCTGCGAGTAGCTTTACTTCGTCGAGCGTTGGATTGAAACTGTCTGCGTTCATCATGTACAGCTTGTTAACGCCCATGTGGAATCCTAGCCCGAGAATGGCTCGTTTCGCCTTTTGATCGCGAATGTCTTTGTACTGCGATTTGATCCGACTCAGGGCAGACCTGAGTTGTTCATCGGGTAATGACAGTAGATGATCGGCCTCGGGTAGACGTACGAAATGGGCTGTGACGAACGAATGAACGTCGAAATCTGCGAGTTTGTAGTAGTCCTCGTCGAGCGAGATCCAGCCCAATGAACGCGCGTGGAATGACCGGAAGTCGAGCGAGACAAATGTATGTCCGTCCTCCGCACGAATCATGCGCTTGAATTTGCACGCGAGATCGCCATGCACGGGGAATTGCTGGATGTTCGGGCGTTGACAACTGAGCTGGCCTGTTGCTGTGCCAAAGAGGAATGTAGGATGAACTCTACCATCGTCTGCCGGACGCCAGTTCCCGGTTGTGAATGCTGAGACGAGCTTGTTCATTTTGCGCACTTCGCGCACGAGTCCGATGACTCGATCCCCGGTCTGGTGAAACAACTTCTCCAGCGCGTCCTTCCCCGTTGTCTCTTTGTCCTCGCCCCACTTGCGCGGGACTTTGTAGTTCATGTGCTTGATGTAGCGGAGGAGTTGCTGACTGCTGTTCGGATTGAAAGGGAGTGCTTTGCACCAGCGCTCGACTGAGTTGCCGTTGTCGCCGAAGGTGCGGTAGTCGTAGCCTAGTTCAGCTCGGACCTTTGCGACGATCTGCTCGATGGACAGACCCGAGCAGGATAAGACGACTTCTTTGATCGGCTTCGGGATGACTTTGTACCCGCAGCGAGGGTGGTATTCAGTCAGCACGTCTGGAACATGCTGTTGTAGTTCAGCGCTCAACTTCTCAGACTCAGCCAGCACAGTTGTACGGAATTCGGATTGCTGCTCAGCATCAATGGGCAATCCTCTACGTCCGAGATCATCCAGCACATCCTTGAGCCTGAATTTGTGCTCGTAGTACCCACGCCACAATCCGCGCTTCTGTAAATCGTTCATCAGTCCAATGCCACAACGAAACGTGGAATCTGCGTCCTTCGCTCCGTAGAGAGGTAGATCCACTGACGACTCATGTTTCCACGGCTTGAAAAAGGGCGCGTAAAACGACGTACAGGACTGGAGTGACATCAATCTCGACTCAGCATCGAAATCAGGCTGCAAGTGACGCCATGCAAGCATCAAGTCGTGATGTTCACCATTCACGATGAATCCGGCAGCCCGCAGGATTGGAATGTCGAACATCCTGCCGTTCCATGTCCACTTGGGATTCGGCGATCGCAGCACTTCGTCAATGACGCTGAAGTAGGAGGAGATGTAAGGCAGAACGATTGCAGTGTCGGACTTGGCTGAGAACTGGATCTGGGTGATTCGCGCATTCGACGCAAAATCAACGTCGTCTTTCTCGAACATATCCGTCTCGATGTCGAGCGAAATTGGATCGTCAACCGAGAGTTGCTCGAACCATGTACGTACTTCGTCTGGAGTCGGACTGAGTTGGTACTGAACAGGATCAGCAGGAATTCCCACCGCTGCTACTTTCGTCGCCAGCTTAACATCGCGAATGACAACCCCAAGTAAATGAGACGCCCCACGCACGATGAACGAGGGATGGTACGTCGCAACCAGAGGAATTCCATACCTCGATTCGAGCACGAACCCGCGCAGGTGGGAGATAGTTCGTTTCTCGCCGCTGAGTCCGGTCAATTCTCTGAGCGCAATTCCCCCCAAAGCTAAAATACACTTCGGCTTGCGCTCATTGATTACCGCGTCCAAGTAGGTGCGGCAATGATCGATTGCTTCTCTTTCCCACGGCGATCCGTCTAACCAGTTCTTCGGAGGACGGCAGCGAACGATGTTCGTCAGAGTGAACTCTGATCGATCCAATCCCTGCCATCTCAGCGACTTCTGAAAGATCGAACCTGCGGGAGCTGGAGGTCTGAGTGGAAGCCCGTCGATTTCCTCGTACTCTCCGAGTGCTTCAGCGACAACCAGAACTCCGTTCGTGCCGGAGCCTTCGAGGTTCGAGAATCCTAATCCGTTGCGATGTTCGGGATAGAGAACGCAGGACTTGCAATGGGCTGGTAGGGGGATAGGCATGACTTCAATTCACTGACAACATTTTTGAGCTTCAGATTCGACAACGTAAGTGTTGTTGCACTTCGAGCACTGGTACAACTCGTCAACGTGTTCACAGCACGTCTCCGCTGCTATGTCCGTTTCCCAGAGTTGCTTGCAGACACGGCAGCGGTAGACCTCGCGAGCGTTCATTTCACTTCCATGTAGCCCGTAATCTCACTCCGCACGTAGACCTGATCGCCAGTCTCCGGTCCTTCCATATTGGCGACTGCGTCAAAGTCGGGCAGGCCGTCTGCTTTCTCGGGAAAGTCTTTTTCGGACTTTTTGAACGGCTTGTTGACACCCTTCTCGTAAGCACGAACCTGCACTCTGATCCGTGCGCGTGCCGGGAGTGATTGCGACAGCTTGCGCGCGAGATCTGCTGACGTGCGTAATCCCTTTACCTCGCCACCGATGGCCTTGATCACCTTCGCTACTGCGCATGTGCCATCGAAGACCATTGTGCTGACGAATCCATCATTGACCAAACGATTCGCGAATGGTCCATCGAGAATGCGTGCTGTCAGTCGAGTGGACAAGTATGAATGACCTTGTTTGTCCTGACGCTGCGTCCATTGCTTCGCCGGATCTTGCTCAGAGAAATTCAGCTCGGCGTCGTAGGTACCAGCCCGTACGACTGCGAATGCTAATGGATCTTTTTGATCGTCGAATCCTTCTAATTCGCCTTCGACGAAATTGGGATCGTTGATGTCTACGAAGTTAGGCTCAGTCCTATCATTGGACTGTTCAGTTTCCATTGCAGGGGTAGTCATTTGTTCGTTGCTCCTTCTAAAGTTTTGAGAAAATCTGTGATACCGGAAATGGTCAGGTAGAGATTGCCGGACAGTTTATACATCAGTTCAGGCTCGCCAGTTTCCAGCAGGATTGCTGTAGGCTTTCCCTGTCCGATCGCGTAGCCTGCTTCGAGGTGTGCGGAGCGTCCGCACGGCAGCACCAGAACACAGGCATCGCAGTTGTCTAATGCATTCTTGTCGAATTGGAATCCCTCTTTAGCGATCGGATGATGCAAGGCCTGCCGGAACTGTTCGGGATTCCATTGCTTCCAGTCTGGATCGATGGTGGACCAGTGAAATCCTTCGTTGCCGGAAACAGGCTTACGGAAGTCATAAACATCATACCCTGCCCGACGCAGGGCTTCCACTACTCTCGGCTGCTTCTCATTGCGCCATGAACTTGCGACGTAGACTCTCATTGCGATTCCTTTAGAGAAAGTTGAGTGCATCTTCCAGTTCGTCAAAGAATTCCGTCTCAGTGTCGCCAAAGCGGATGTATCTGATCGCCTTTGCAATAGGACAGCCAATCATCCAGACTAGGGCCATCAGTATATAGAAGGTCAGGGCGAGAACTACTCCACCTACGGCCCAAACTGGAGAAGACAAGACGATGAGCGCTCTAACCCATTTGCGCTGCTTATACGCTGCCAGCTTGTTAAGTCGCTGAATCATTTCGCAGTTCCTTTGCTCAACGAATCTTTCCACGCCAGAATCGAGTTCGCTGATTTCTCTCGAACAGAGTCCATAAATTTCAAATAGTCATAAAGTGACTCTTTGCTCAGATCGATATACCCGTCTGGCCATTTCGCTTGGAAGTCTGCAACTAAGTCGAATGGCAGACGAGCTTTGGCAGGCCAGATGATCGATTGCAGATCTGCGTCTGCGTGGGGCTTCATATACGCCCGCACAGTCGTCAGATTCTTCTTAGCATCAAGCACTGTCGTCTCGAAATGCAGTAAGTCAGAAACGTAGAAGGGAATCTTGTCCGTGATTGCCTGTCCGACTGCTGACGGACCATAGACTGTCTGACGAGTCTGAGTGTCTGTGCCTTTGCCCTCATGGGCGGTGAACATGACTCTCTTGCTGAGAGTCGGTAGCGTTGAAAACGCGCCGATGAGATCAAGAATGAATTGCTGCACGAATCCATAGTGCGATCTGCCTGCTGCTCCGAATACTTCATTCCCCTCACGGAACTGGCCGACGATTTCCTCAGATATCTTCTGGCCTTTGAAAATGAGATGACGCAAGACGAGCATCGCAATTGAAGTCAATCCTTCAGTCGCATAGGCTCCGACATTGTCCAGATCGGGACTCCTTCCGAGCGTCTTATCCGCTTGCGGCCAGTGACCTTTCATCAGCAGGCGAATCTGTTCGAGCAGCGTCGGATTATCACTCAGACGATAGGGTAGAATCACTCCTGCGTCGATATAGGGCTGAATTGGCTCCCAGCCGCCATTGTCAGCGGTGATGTAGCGAATTGGAGCACGAGTCTGTTCGTAGACAAATCTCGCAAAGCTGCCGACGTTCGACGTTTTCCATGTCCCGGTGCTGCCGTACGCTAGGATCGATGCTGCGTAGTTATCTGACATGATTTACCTCGACTACAAATCTGCCGTTGATTCGTTGATAAACTTGGTCGCCATTTTTAACAGCGAACCACAGAGTTCCGTCGCTCTCTCGATAGGCTTTAATTTCAGTTACTTGGTCGTTGACAAAGACTTGCCAACTACTGGCGCGTTGAGCATCGTCGATGACAATGCTTTCGATTGGTAAATCATAGTTGTTAAGGGCCATTACTTCTGTACTCGTTTCTTGTTCCAGTAAGGAGACTGGCAGAGCTGATTCGGACATTTGACAGGTTCGCCAGTCAATTTGCGTTTGATCCATGAATGACCGCATTGCTTGCATCGTCGGAGTGTGCCTTTGTTCATGGGCAGGCATACTACAACAACTACAACAGCCTGTCAAGAGTCTGTTTGATTTATTTCTGCGTGATGATCAACTCGGGGTACATACAAGCCGCAGTCAGGATCGAGTCGATCGTGGCAGATCGGAGCATAGGCACAAGTTCGCTGATAGTTGAAACAGGAATGTCGATACATCGGAAAGAATTCGTCCAACTGGTCCGCACGTAACGTACTCAGTTGACGTTCAATCCTCGACTCCTGATGTTGAGCTTGGATGAGCCACTCACTCAGCTCAGCTGCGTTCCTCTCATGCGGCACGGGAGTGACAAAGAGTTCAGATAGCCCATTGGAGTCCTGCACGCGACGATCTGCGAGCATCTCGATCCACTCTTTCATCGTCATATGTTCCCAGATATTGACTCGCGAGTAGCTGTTGCCGAGCGATGATCGTCTTCCACTCCGCTCGAAGTAGTATTGCCACGCCCATTCGTCGTCAGACGAGGTTATTCCTGATTTGAGCCACGGATGGACTAAGAACGTAGCCTGAATGTAAGTGTCGTCTTTCTGCTTCTGTCGTGAGCCCTTGACGAAGATCTCGTCCTGAATTCCAGCAACCTTCTCCCCTAACCGATGCTCGATTGCAGCCATCTCAGATAGCCCTTGTACGTTGTAACGAGACGCTTTCAACTCACGCTCAGTCCATGCGTAGGATGACTTCAGATTGAAGACGTAGAGTCCACCAGTGTTCAGCTTGCGGAGTAATGCGTCGGGACGATAGGCGAGATCGACATTCTTAGTCCACTCACTCCACAAACCTTCCTTCTCCACTTCGAGCACTTCGTACGTTCCGAGAAAGTCCGGCAATCGCTCGATGGCCCACGCGCGAATGAATCCCTCGATCAATGCCTGACCTTCGCGATAGACGAAGGATTGTGATTCGAGATCGTCGATGTCGAAGTCGCGTTCCTCACATTGATCGGCGTACGCTAAGAGCGCGTGGCCGACAGCATCATCCGGCTCGTGGCCCTGCAATAACGATGCGACGCCAACGTGCAAGCCCTGACCCCAGACAAGCGGCACGGCTTGCTTGCGAGGTTCGATTCCAGTGGAGTTGTAGTGGAACTGGAGAAATCTCTTGCGCGGGCAGGATTGATAAGTTGTGATTGCTGTGCGAGATGTTTTCATGCGGATGCGCTCCTGCGACGTAGGCTGAGTTTTCCATCAACGATTGATTGGACCAGTCTTTCACGTTCTACTAGAAAACCCCAGCCGCCAACCGGAGATTCAGAGTACATCTTCTTTAATCGCAGTAATTGATTATTTCCTAAGTCCAAGAAGACTGGCTTCTTAGCATAGGCAATGTGCTTGCGAGCGTGTTTCCAGCGGAAGGTGCGATAATTGGCATCCTTACCAGACCATTGTCGCAGGATGAATCTAGGCTCTATGTAGGTTTCAGCAATTTCAACATAGCCGTCGTCTTCATCTTCTAGTTTGAGATCAATAAGTAGATCATTGGTCCAATAGTCTTCATCATAGAAGCCTACAGCGTTCTCTGATTCTTCCGACTTTGGTAACTCACTCAAGTCGAAGATCCAAATCATATTTTGATAAAATGCTTCGCGTTTGTGGATATCTTCAACGGAGATCGGAGAGTGTTGGAGTTCAATTACTAACCCAGTCGGCAGACGAATATCAGCTCGATGTTTGCATTCGCCCTGTTCCATCACAACTTCAACCCAGTCCAGCGGCAAATCTTTCTTCCAATTCAGATGCCATTCACCTTCAGGTTCTCCCCATATATCGCAATTTACAGTCGTGACGTGTGCCCAGTGCCAGATATTTATCTCACCGCACTTGGAGAGAACTTCTGTGCTGCATTCAGGACAGTTTGCGCGCTGTCCGGTGGCGGTTGGGATTATTCTTTGGTTATTGCGCAGAGCAATCAACATGGGATGGACAAACTAGCGCAGTCAATAGCTTTTGTCAACTCTTATTTTCTGTTGACAACTAACGCTCTCAATAGTAGGATGCAGCCCCATGATTGCTGGATATTTAACCACGACAGAGGCGGCAAATCAGTTGAACGTGACGCGCGGAAGAATTCGTCAATTAGCAGCGACAGGTCGCTTGCTTTCACGTAAACTGGGACCGTTAACTCTATTGGTAAAACAGTCCAGCGTTGACAAGTACAAGCGGGAGCGACGAAGATATTCTACTAAAGGCAAAAGACCGAAAGCAGCCTGAGATCCTCTACAGTGCCAGCATCCCCCGCATTTCTCGTAGAAGGCATTCTGCCCGCGCACGAGGTTCATTTACTCGGCGGCAGTAGCGGCTCGGGTAAAACTACCCTCGTCTTTCAAACTCTTGCAGATTGGCAGGACGGCTTGCCAGTCTTTGGACATGAGTCCTATCCGGTGCCATACTCGTATCTCAGTCTAGATCGATCACGATCCTCGGTTACGCGCACGCTCGAACGTCTGGGATTAGCAGATCGACTGACGCGCGTCATCTGTCAGGAGCACTTCAAAACTTCCTCCAACATCACTAGCGTAGTCAATTCGGCCCTGCAAGTTCATCCCGACTCAGAATTGCTCGTCATCGAGGGATTCCAGACGCTCGTTGGGGACAGGGGCAACAGTTATTCGCCTGTCTCAGGGCTGCTACGTCACACAGCGACTATCTGCTCGGAACGAAAGCTGACTATTCTCGGCGTCGCACACGCCCCGAAGATGAAGATCGATGAGGGATTTCAACACGCACGAGAATTGATTCTAGGCTCAGTAGCATGGGGCGCGTACTCCGACACGATCGTCACCGTGCAGCTCGACGAAGCAACAGGCAACATCACAGTACGGGTTTCTCCGAGGAATGCTGCTGCGGAGACTTTCCATTATGTCTTTGGGCCTAATGGAGTCCTGACTGAGCTAAGTGCGGCCAAGCCCAAAGAATCAATTAAGCTGAAAATCGAAGCTCTCGCTCCCGGCTGTCTGCTGATGCGAGCCGATGTTCGTGCATGGTGTCAGAACTACAAAACCAGCGACAAGACCGGAGATCGGGCTATCGCGGAGTGCGTAAAAAATAAAGTTCTGGACCCTCTCGAACCGGGATTCTACGAACGGACCGACCGTGTCCCATTGAAAATTGCCCCCGATTTAGAGCTAACTAACGACAACTAAACAACTTAAGTGTGGACAGCAGGTATGGACAGGGCTGGACAATGGCTGGACAAGTATGGACAGGCCCTGTTTAACACTGTCCACGTTTGTCCATAGCTGTCTATGGGGGGTGTCCATTCGTTAAATAATTTGATTTCAGTTACTTAGACGGGTTTAACGCGAAAATTTACCCGAGACTATACGCGCGTAGCACGTTCCAT
>Ga0065715_10089023_pt1 | contig 16602 bp, 14 predicted proteins | sample MisBulReplicate1_FD_59102 | JGI IMG/M metagenome (GOLD analysis project Ga0065715, IMG submission 59102) | Miscanthus rhizosphere microbial communities from Kellogg Biological Station, MSU, sample Bulk Soil Replicate 1 : eDNA_1 v2 (version 2) | ecosystem: Host-associated > Plants > Roots >...
TATACTTTTTTAGCGATATTTGAATGGTCAATTTATGGGACCTTACTAGTTAGTCATTATCTTTTAGAAATAAATCTTCTGGAGCCTACAAAAGACGATTGCAAAGGTAAAAGATCTTAAGTAAACGCGAAATTTGAATTCATTCTAATCTATTCTTCAGACTACTATCCTTTGGTGTTGCCATAAGTATTTCTTATCGCATTTTTCAGTGTATCATAGTATTGAGTTGTTTGTAGCGATCCATTAGATCCTGTTATCACAAGATTGAAGTTGTCAACTTTATGTGACCTAAAATTCCAATGCCAAAACGCCCACCCAAAAACTTTTACCTCATTAAATTTGTTGAGAATTTCTTGAGTCTCACCTGGAGTTATGTTGCTAGTTTCAGGATTGATTTCAAACACCACGTCTCCCTCCTCATTGACAGTAGGCTCTCGATCGACATTATTCCACTCGCCGACGTAAATTGGCACTCCAGCGATTTGTCCTGTACCCACGAACATTTTTAGTCTTTGTTCTTGATAGCTTCCGGGTTTAGGCAGCCCATAGAGACTGAACTTAAAAATTACATTCGTCTTATCAGTTGGGGCCATCATAGCAAGATTTGTGGCATTAACTCCGATCGGACTTTTAAGGTCAACTGGTATGGTCATACTGAAAATTATGTTCTTGGCAGTTACCGTCCTTAATTCACTCGTTATAAAGGAATTGAACTTGCCTATTTTTTTCCATTGGCTAGAATTATGGACTTGAGGCTCACTTAATATTTCGTAGCCAATTGTGCTAGGGTGAGAGTCTACTTCTTTTGCCAATCCTTTCAAGAATTGAGAGAGCAGAGTCCAACCATCGGTCCCATTAATATCAGTTACTTTTCTGTCCCACCAACGTTCCCACCATGCTGCAGCGGCAGGATATTTTGGGCCGCCACCGCTACCATAGGCAAACTGTGAATTATTCTGAAACAGAAAAGATGGGAAACCGGTACCCCTTTGGGGATTTAGCCAAGACGATGTATGAAATTGATGATTATCATAAACAACCTTAAGTCCATATTTATCTGCAGCCGATGCAACAAACTTAATTTCATTCATGAAGGCTATGGGATCCTTGACATAAGATTCCCAGAAATAGACAAATCGAATATGATTCATCCCTGCCTGACTAATTAGTCTAAAGCTATCGTCGAAATAGTTTTCAGGTAAAGGATCTTTAAACTCTCTTGTTTGTGGGGAACTCGTGTAATATCCGAGCATGTCAACTCCAATAAGCTGGGGTTTATACGTAGCCGCATGTGCTTGAAAGTTATTTACTCCCAGTAAAAGTGATGAAATCAAAATCATGTGAAAAATGATTACGCATCGTGACCAAATCATCATCGGCGGAAAAGCTTCTCCGCCAAATATAAATTTATGAAAAAATGTGTGGTTTAAATATTATAACCTCATGCTGAGCATATAAACACTTACCGTTCGTCCCTCAGTTTTACATTTGAAGAGATTCTCTAATCCCAGAAACTAACTGTTTAGTTGTTGTAAGATCTTCTAGTTTCTTATTAATGTCTAGAACTACTTGAAGCAGGTCCGGTTCAATTTGTAATTTCTTTACAAATGAGGCAAGAGCCTGCGTATCTTTTGGTAAGCACATTCCATCAAATGGTCTTCCACCTTCAGTACCATATTTTCCAATTCTCTTGTCTAACGATACACCTGAACTTACAATTTTATCATCGACTCCGATAGCTCTACATATCAACCCAATTTCGTTGAAAAATGAAATTTTCAGCGATAGGAAACAATTGGAAGCATACTTTATGAGTTCCGCGGCTTCGAAAGTTGTCACAATAATCTTGTCAGTCAGTTCCTTGTACATAGCTACTAACGGTTCAGAAATTCCTTTCCTATCTTCGCCAATGATAACTCTATCAGGAGAGAAGAAATCATCGAGGGCTGAGTTCTGCCTCAAGAATTCTGGGTTATATGCGAGTTCATAATGCAATCCTCTTTTCTTGGTACAGTGTCTTTCCAAATAATTTGAAACTAGATTCTTCATAGTTCCTGGCAGCATCGTACTCCTAAATACTAAAAGATGATAACTTTCACTCTTATTAAGGAAATTAGAGATCTGGTATAGGGCTGACATAATTTGAGATAAATCCTGTTGCCCTCCATTAGTGGGCGTATTAACACAGATGAACGAAATATCTGTTTGCGACATCGCTTCGTCCAGGGTGTAAGTTGTTTTATATCCAAGATTCTTGAGAGATCTGAGTTTTTCTTTTGCCACATCGTAAAAAACGACGTCGTGGCCTAATTTATCAAATCCCCTGCCCGTGGCAGTACCTACTACTCCCGACCCGATTATACTGATCTTACTCGTTCCCACACCCTCCTATCCCTTTTAATATCATTATAATTGTATGCGTTTGTAAGGAATGATATATATACAATCCTGTTTCTTGTTCCTTGACATGCTTTTATTGAATTTACCAAGAAATATGTTAGCTCACCAATTTCTAGTTTATACACGAGTTATAATTAAATAAAAATTGGTGGCATTACTGGTAAAAAGGTGAACGGGGTTAACGAACACTATCAGTATATCTAAGCACAAACTGTCCATCACCAACTCGTTAGCGTTCGACTTAATACTGATCTGCTTTGCGGTTCTTTTGATTACTTCGCCAGTTTGGTTTGACCTCAATGATATATTGTATAACCTTGACGGACTCAAAAGCTATTTAATTAATAACTTGATCCCGCATAATATTTCACAGTACTGGTTGCTGATCCCCCTAGGAATAATTGGAACCTGGAGGTGGTCTATCTGGATAATAAAAAAGGCAACAGCTACTATTTACATGCCACTGGAACCAGCCAGAAGCAACAGTCATGACGTACTAAAAACCAATAATCTTACCTTTGCTATAATAACTCCTGTATACAACGAAGACCCCCTTATTTTTAGTAAGGCGCTTAATTCGTGGTGGCAAAATAAGCCAGATGAACTTATTGCAGTTATTGATAAATCAGATGTGGCTTGTATACAGGTATTTAATGAATTTCGTGAACTAAAGACAAACCTAAAACTTATTGTTACTTCTAAGCCTGGGAAACGGGCAGCCCTAGCGGATGGAATACGGGAGTCATTTTGTGAGATTGTCGCATTGGTCGACAGCGATACCCTATGGGGGCCTAATATACGCGAAAAAGTCCTGGCTCCGTTTCAGAAGGATTCTTCAATTGGGGGCGTAACTACCAGACAACATCCTATTTCCAGACGATCATTGTGGCAGCGTATTACCGATGTGTTCTGGGATATGAGGAATTATTACGACCTACCGTCTCAGGCAGCAGCAGGTCAGGCTCTGTCTTGTCTATCCGGTAGGACCTCGCTTTACCGTAAGGAAATATTGCTCCCAAGGTTGCATTTGTTTCTAAACGAAATTATCTTTGGCCGAAAGAAGGAGTCCGGAGAAGATAAGTGTTTGACACGAATCATTCAAAAGCTCGGGTGGAAAACTTACTATCAAAGTAACGCCGTTGTTTATTCGTCGGCTGCTTCCGACTTCAAAACTTTTTGGAGTCAGCGCTTGCGCTGGTCTAGAAATAGTCACAATTCAGATTTTGTGAGTCTTTGGGACGGTTGGGCCTGGCACCATCCATATTTAGCCTTCTTCATGGTGGATAGGTTCATTTCTACATTTACTCTTTTCTTGGGTCCGATTTTCTTTGGAATTGCTCTTTTAAATCATCAGTGGTTGTTTGCTTCGCTTATTGTCCTTCTCTGGATAGTAGGAAGAGGCATAAAGATTCTTCCTCATTTGCGGCGACGTCCGGATGACATAGTTCTACTACCAATTTACGTAGCGATTAATTTTCTTGTTGCAATAACAAAACTTTATGCTTTAGTTACCATTCGCGATCAACGCGTGATTCGTGGCTCTAAACGGTACACAAAAAATTTCCTATCAAAGTTAAAGGATTATCTTTTGACCGGAGAAATAATATTTAGCATTATTATAATAGCAGCTGTATTTCGCTAAAAACAATCCAGCCCTAAAATCAAGTACTAATTTTCGTGTTTCCATTCATAAATCATTAAAAAAATACTGTAGAGTCGACGATATCGCCCAACACATACTATGCATAATGATCAAAGTCTCATCCTAATTCCATTTATAGATAAGAACTTCTTCACACTGGGAATAGAAATCTTATCATAGTGAAAAATAGAAGCTGCAAGGACTGCGTCCACATTAGTTTGTCTGAATACGTCGAGCATATGATTTAAGGAACCGCACCCTCCTGATGCAATCACAGGAACTCTGACATTCTCACAAATGGCCTTAGTCAGCTCCGTATCATATCCGTTTTTTGTACCATCTGCATCAATACTAGTCAATAGTATTTCTCCAGCTCCAAGCTCCTCTACAGTCTTAGCCCATTCTATAGCGTTAATTCCAGTTCCCTCTTTGCCGCCGTAAACCCGCACTTCAAAATAAAATTCTTTTTGCTTCTTGCCACTTTGTCTATTTTTCGGTTTATCTTCCTGATAGTTACGTTTAACATCTATGGCGACCACTACGCATTGTTTTCCAAAAATGGTCATTAGTTCGGTAATCAACTCTGGATGCATTACTGCAGCTGTATTGATTGAAACTTTATCAGCGCCATTAAGTAAAATCTCCCTGGCATCGTTTAGAGTCTTTATCCCTCCTCCTACCGTAAAAGGGATATCGATTACTTTAGCTACCCTCCTCACCAAATTCTTCATGATGTCTCTACCTTGTTGTGACGCGGTTATATCAAGAAAAACAAGTTCATCTGCCCCTTGACGAGCGTATTTCTCCGCAAACTTTACTGGGTCGCCCGCGTCCTTGACGCCTGAAAATTTGATTCCCTTAACAACCCTTCCTTTGTCGACATCCAAACATGGAATGATTCTTTTAGATAAGGGCATTATGTAATCATCTTAACCTTTTTAAGTTCTATTTTACCTTCATACAAAGCCTTCCCCAAAATTACTTCTTTACAACCCATGGCCTTGAGTCTTATAACATCCATAAGACTGGAAATGCCACCGCTAGCTATCACGTTAATCATTGGATTAGAGCAAACATGATTAATAGTTTCAATATCTGGTCCTTCTAACGTCCCGTCTCTTTCTATACTGGTCAAAAGAAAATTTGTTACTCCCATTTTATAATATTTTGACATCGCATCCCTAACATTGTATTCAGTAGGGGATTTCCAACCCTTTACCATGACTACTCCGCCAATTTGGTCTAATGAAATCACCGTTCTATCTGGATGATGGTTGATTAATTTTCGAATGACGTTCGGTTTCCGATACGCTAATGTACCGACCACAACTCTAAACGCACCAATTTCAAATATATTTTCAATTGCTTCCTCTGATCGAAGTCCTCCGCCTATCTGAACTGGAATATTTACTGACTTTAGAATTTCTTCAATAATGGCAAGATTATTATATTGCGAGTCTAACGCCGCATCCAAATCGACCAAGTGCAACATATCAGCCCCGTCAGATATCCATCTTCTTGCGATTTGGACAGGATCGTCGCTGTAAATAATCTTATTAGTTTCTTGACCTTTAGTGAGTCTAACCACTTTTCCGGCCATTATATCTATAGCAGCTAGAATTTTCATCTCTTACTAGAACAAACCGCCAAAAAGTTTCTAATTATTCTTGACCCTACTGCGCCTGATTTTTCTGGATGAAATTGAGTCCCATGAATATTGCGGTACTCAACGACAACCGGAAGCGACTTTCCATAATTTGAAGTAGCGACAACCATGGATTTATTTTTTGGATTTATATGATATGAATGAACGAAATATACCCACGAACCATTTTTTATCCCTTCCAATAACTTACTATCATTTTTAATTATTTCCAGATTATTCCAGCCCATATGTGGGACCTTCACTTTAGACCGCGGCAGCATCAATACTTCGCCCGACAATATCTTTAGCCCCTTCATTTTACCTTCCTCACTTCGGTCAAATAACATTTCCAATCCAAGGCATATTCCCAAAATTGGAAACTCACCTTTCATAGCATCAAGAAGTATCTGAGAGTCGCCTTTAATTGACTCGATTGCACTATCAAAATTGCCCACACCGGGCAGAACTAGGCCATCATATTCTTTTATGTTTCGCAAGGTATTCACGACCGAAGCAATTCTAGCTCCGTTCTGAATGATCGAGTGATGAAGGTTGAACAAATTTCCTGCTCCGTAGTCCAAAATTGCTATCTTTGGATTTTTCACTCACATTGCACCTTTAGTGCTCGGGATACCAACTCTAATCGGATCACTACCGGCAGCCTTCCTAAAAGCAACTGCAAAAGCCTTCATCGCCGATTCAATTTTATGATGATCGTTGGTTCCATAATCTACAGTAATATGGATACAAGCGTTCAAATTTTCAATGAATGAACGAAAGAAATGCTCCACGTCCTCCACATTAATTCCTTCTATTTCTTTTCTTTTCAATTTAAGATCCAATTTGCAATACTGCCGACGAACCAAATCTATAGATGCAGAACTCAAGGATTCATCCATAGGAACAGAAGCATTCCCGAACCTAATGATGGCAGATCGTCGTCCCAATGCTTTGTCCAAAGACTTGCCCAGAGTAATCCCAATATCCTCAATAAGGTGATGAGAAATTGAATCATGTGATCTAGACCGAATTTCGATATCTGCCATACTGTATTTGCCAAATGTGCATACTAAATGGTCAATGAATTTGAATCCTGTTTTTGCCAGAACTTCGCCTTTTCCATCAAGTCTTACATGTACACTAATTCTAGTCTCTCCTGTTTCTCTTTTTAAAATCGCATTTCTCATGTTTCCTCGTCTATTGGGCATCTTTAAAATTTGAATTGACTTTATATATTATGTTCGAAAGTTCATTTACATTCTTGACAACCGGGCAATTCTGCCCCAAGAAATACTCCTTAATTCTTCTTGGATGAACGGCAGCCCCATAAACGCCGATAAATTTAATGTCAAAGCCCTTTGTACAATTCAAATTCTTACACATGATTAGATCTTCTGGAGAATCACCTACATAGAAACCTTCCTTACAAGAAAAAACTTCGAGGGCATTCCTCAAAGCGTGAGGATTTGGTTTTCCTAGAGATCTTTTCTCATCTTCAAGATAAAACGAGGCCTGCTGACTAAACATTGGATACATATCACCCAACGAATATTCGGAAGCCAACTTACTCCTTCCGGTAATTATTGCCAATTTTCCTGAAAATAAATTTGAAATCTTCCTTATGCTAACCCTTGTAATTATGCGTCTGTCATACTGAATTAGTGGTTTACCAAAATAATGTTCGGCATTAATGCCATACCTCTTCCTAAAGAGCATCGGGCCATAAAAATATTCATCAAAAATTCGTGATACAATAGTTTCGGTAATGCGATTTGGATATTTCAGCTTTCTTTTAATAAAGTCAAGCTGTTTAGGATTAATCGCTGACAGATAATCTTCTACAGATCTTATTCCACCATAGGTCGCTCTCGCTGCCACTTCGGTAATGAAACTAGGCAAGTCTGAAATAGTGCTGGGATGGCAAATTATAGTGAGGCTTAATGCGTATGCCGTATCCACATCATTGTTGAACTTGCCCGATTGCCTAAAATTAAATATCATATCGTTTGTCACAAGAAAATTACTAGAATGAGCAGGAAAGCAGTACCTGACTATATATTTTACCGTCTTTTTAATAGCTCTGATATAGGAAAACCTAGTGTCTATTAAGACTCCATCTACGTCAAATATAATGCACTTATCCTTAAACATGGATTTATTCCCAATTACCGAGAGTGTTAGGATGCATACAACTTTTCAAATCATTTTTAGAGCTCGTATAGTGGTATCATTCATCTTAGGTGTACCTACAGTAATTCTCAAACACTGTCCATAGCCGAGCAGGTTCCCAAGTACTTTTACGCCTACCTTATGTTTCTCTAGAGCATTAAGCAATCGCTTATGTCTTTCCTTAACTCTTACAAAAATGAAATTAGCTTCAGAGGGATATGTTGAAAGATAATCTATTTTCGAGATATTTTCTAATAGCCTCTGTCTCTCTTCTTTAATGACTCTGACTGATTCCAGAACAGGTTTCAAATTAGATAGCAAAGCAATTGCTATAACCAACGAAAGACTGTTAACTGGATATGGGGATTGAACAGTGTCTCTGAGTACTTGTGCTATTCGCTTATTCATCACAAGATATCCCAATCTACAGCCCGCCAGGCCGAAGGCTTTAGAAAAAGTGCGAAGTATTGCCAAATTATCATAGTCCTCCACAAAATTTGTCATAGAAGAGTTAGCAAATTCAACATACGCCTCGTCAAGTATGACGAGAACATTTTTTAGTTTCAAAATTTCTTGGACTGTAGATCTCTCTATTTGATTTCCTGTAGGATTGTTGGGAGAACAGAGATAGACGATGTTAGATTTTTCTGCAGATTTTAAGAATGATCGTTTCCTGATAGTATTATCGTTCGGGCAGAGTGGTATCTTTGCAACACTAATGCCACGAAGTTGACAACGACTAATAAAATAAGAAAATGTTGGAGTGAAAAGTGTCGCCCGTTTTCCTTCACCTATTACTGACAAAAGTAACTCTATAATTTGGTCAGAACCATTCCCAATTACGAGAGTCTTTTCGTTGACCTTAAGGTATACTGATAATTTCTTATATAATTTGTCGTAGAGCTCCTGTGGATATTTTCTTAAATCAATATTTTTCGCCTTGTCTATAACTAACTGACTTAAAAAGTCTGAATCAAGAATCAGGTTTTCATTAGCGTCGAGCTTAAATAATGCTTTCTGTCCTGGTTTGGAGTACCTTTCAATCTTGGATATTTTATTTATCCTTTCGGATAACCAATCAATCATTTATTAAATCGGTCCTTAATCGCCTCATAGTGATTGGGAAGGTTCTCTAACATCGCTACTTCCTTTACGAAAGGCGCTACCAGTTTTAAACCCTTTTTACTGGCCGACAAATGAGTAATAATCTTGACGAAGTCTAGAACAGAAAGTCCACCCCTGTATCTAGCAACTCGCATTGTGGGAAGTACGTGATTGGACCCCAGGCAGAAGTCACTAGCTGAGGCAGGAGTGAATTGTCCTTCAAGAATAATTCCTGCGGAATTAATTTTTTCCGATACCTTTCTGGGCTTACTGCAAATTATCTCCAAATGTTCTGGAGCCATCTCATTAATAAAATCAACAGCTGAAATCATATTTTTGCACAAACCAATAAATGAGTTATTCGCAATGCTTTCGCGTACGATCTCTCCCCTAGGTAAAGATTCGCTAGTAATAAGATCTCTTAAACAATTCTCTACACTATTTGCCAAGGTCTTTGAAACAGTAACTAATCCGCAGAGGGTATCAGGACTATGTTCCGCTTGAGCAATTAGATCTTTGCATATGATTGTTGGATTTGCTTTGGCATCAGCGTAGATAAGCAATTCTGTTGGGCCTGCGATCATGTCGATTCCCACATCTTTGCTTACCAAAATTTTTGCCAAATTTACATAAATTCCTCCTGGACCAACAATTTTATCCACTCTTGAAATAGTATCAGTTCCATACGCTAGGCCTGCTATGGCGTGTGCGCCGCCTACCTTATAAACTTCGTCGACCCCACACATATCGGCCGCTACCAAAGTAAGCGGGTCAATGCTTCCATTTTTGAGAGGGGGGGATACTATTACGACTCTCCTAACTTTAGCAATTTTAGCAGGTGTTGCACACATGACTACAGTGCTAGGATATCGTGCCCTTCCACCGGGGATATAGCATCCAACCGAATCTAAAGGCTTAGGAATCCGTACTAGCCGAATGCCATTGGAGATAGTTATTATCCCTTTTAGGCGATTCAAGAGTTTTTCTTCATTCATAGCAAGTCTTTCCCGCATTATTCTTATGGATCTTTGCTGTTTTTCATTTACATATTCGTAAGCCCTATTCGTCTCTTCTGCAGTAACGCGTAGATTTTTAATTCTTACACCGTCTAACTTTGCTGTGTAATCAAATAGGGCCTTGTCCCCAAAGTTTGTGACTCCCATGATTATTGATCTGACCGTGGCGTAAGTTTTTTCAGAAATGGTCAGAGACTTACGTAGCGAATCGGCCTCGTTAGCGCCGTTCACAATGCGTAAGATTTTAGTCACTATTGTATTACCCGTTTAAGTTCGTCGAGAGGGAGTATTTGTTTAGGTTGCATAACTACTAAGCCCTGCGCAATTTCCCGCATTTTTGGAACTAACTTGATAAACTCTTTTTTGTCGATTATAGTATTAACACCAAACCACCCTTCTTCGCTGAGTTTACTGATAGTGGGCCTTTTCAGTGCTGGCAAACTTTCTAACAATAGCTTCAAGTTCTCCTCCCTAACATTTACGAAAATATGGAACTTCTTTCGAGCTTCGACCACTCCCTTTAGTAATGCCACCATATCGGCCATTTTTTCAGCCTTAGGTCTGTCGTTTATTGAATTCTTATTCGCAATAAGTACGGCAGTAGATTCAAGAACCCTTTCAATTATTTTTAAATTGTTCTGTGTTAATGTGGTACCCGTCTCTGTGATATCTAATATTGCGTCTACATCTTCAGGTGGTTTTGCTTCCGTAGCCCCAAATGACAAAAATATTTCGACTTGTTTGTTTGTCCCTACTCTTAGCCAGGGGGTAATAATTACAGGTTCGGCATTGCCGAAGTATTTTTGGTAAGCAGGATTAGAACGAATATGGAATGACGCCGTTGTAAGATACTCGGTAGATATTTTTAGCACCTTCTTCTGAACTGCGAATTCTTCAATTAGTTCGGTCAGTGTGTTAGACTTTGAATCTTCGGGAATTGCTATAACTTGACTTACATGTCCATATTCAAGATCTAGTAACACTTTTACATCTGCATTTGCCTCCCGAATCCAATCCTTGCCGGTAATCCCTATATCATAGAATCCTTCTTGAATATACGTTGGGATCTCTTGTGGACGAAGAATTTTAACTTCAATTTCGGGATCACTCAACTTAACCCTGTATGTTCTACCGTGCCCACTAACTGTTTGCCACGCTTCTTCTAGTATCGTGAAGGTAGCCGCTTCGATACTGCCCTTTGGTACCGCGAACTTTACTATTGACATTTACTTATTAGATGAATACCTTTCCTATATGATATATATCTATTGAAAGTTGAATGTTTGTAGCGAGATCCATAGATTCTGCACTCAAGAACTCGATTAGACTTTCACGCACCATGAAAATTTTCGTGAATCTATATTAATTAAAGTAACGAAAATATCTACGCATTTAATTTTATCGTAGAGTCCTTAATATTTATTAATATCAGACTGAACTTTTTCTAGTATTTGTTTTGCATTTTCCAGCGATATTCTTGACTCCTCTATCATAATCTTGGAGACAATGTCTATATTAGCCCCTGTTGCGCCTGCGGCCACTGCAATGTTTCTTGCATGCAATTTCATGTGACCGGATTGGATGCCCTCGTCTGAAAGTGCTCTCAAAGCTCCGATATTCTGAGCAAGACCGACGGATGCTATAACCATGGCGAGTTCTCTGGCTGAATCAACGTGCAGTATTTTTAACCCGATTTTTGCCATGGGGTGTACCGATGTTATTCCGCCGACTGTTCCTACGGCAACTGGGATTTCTAATTTACAACACAAATCATTTTTAGAATTCTTGCTGAATGTTGAAAGGGATCTGTACTGTCCGTCCCTCGACGCATACGCATGCGCTGCAGCTTCGAGAGCTCGGAAATCCTGTCCCGTGGCCAGTGCCACTGCATCTATTCCATTCATTATTCCTTTATTGTGAGTTACTGCTCTATGTGGATCCGAATAGGCGAAAGAATAGCCATGAAGTATTCTTTCGACTATCCTGATTCCCCCTAAATCCTCTTTCCTTAGCGTCGTTTCGCACGTTACTATCCGTTCGGTCACATAGTTTGACAATATTTTTAGAATTACCATACCTCCAGATAGCCTTTCGATTTCTGGTGAAATCAATTCACACATAGAATTCACCGCATTGGCTCCCATAGCATCCTTGGTGTCTACAAATAATTCTACGATAAGCATTGGCATACCCAGGGTAAATGTCATGTCATTAAGTATCCTTGTTTGTATATCGATAGCCTTTATCGTCCTCGAATTTTGATTCGCTTGCTTGAGTATTTTTTCTTTATTCGCTTCGATGCGTTGGCGGACACCTTGAATGTCTTTGACGGAAATGACTTGAATTTGGCCCCTTACGATGGAATCTCCAACAGTGGCTTTGAAGCCACCGGTTGCAGCTGATATTTTTGCGGCATAACTTGCAGCGGCGATTACTGAAGGCTCCTCTGTAGCCATAGGCACATAGTATTCCTTCCCATTGATGACGAAATTTGTAGCTATCCCTAGGGGTACAGGGTATACCCCAACCGCGTTCTCAATCATTCTATTTATATCCTCAAATTTCATTTGTGAGAGAGTGTTTCTAATAGTTGAAACGTCCTCATCATTTAATGATAAGTTTGAGCGAAGAGTATCAAGTCGCCCTTGCAAATCCAATTCACGAAACTTTTTATTCATTGTCATCCTCCTCAACGCTTAAAGATCCTTAAAATTTTGTCATCATTTTCTTGTACTATACCTCGACCATCAGTGTTGCTTGTGAGAACATAAAGTGACCCATCTGGTGCTTCAACCACGTCTCTCAACCTCCCGTAGCCTAAAAGGATATTATTTTGTTCACCTGTAGTAAGATTAATTGAACGGAGTTGGGAACCCTTTAATGTTGCTAGAATTAGGCTATCTTTATACCCTAACTTATTTGAATTTACAATCGTGATTCCGCTAGGTGCTATGGCAGGATTAAAACATACAAGTGGTTTGACGTACTTTTCTCCGCTAGAACATTCTTCATATGGCCACCCATAATTCGATCCTGGAGTAATAACGTTTATTTCGTCGTTGCCAGTTGACCCGTGGTCGGCCGCGTACATCTTTTTAGTTTCAGGGTCCCATGTCAAACCTTGTACGTTCCTTAAACCATAAGCATAGACAGGTGAATTTGGAAATGGATTGTCATGAGGAATTGTTCCGTCATCATTTAACCTTAGAATTTTTCCTGCCAAAGAATTCCTGTCCTGCGCCAATTCAGGTTTTCCGGCGTCTCCTGTTGAGATATACAGTTTCCTGTCAGGGCCAAAATTTATCCGTCCGCCATCATGAAATTTTCCACCAGGAATTCCATCTATGAGTGTCCTAGAATCGACAATTTTGTTTTTGTTTTCAATGAGTAGTAAAACCTTATTAAATATTCCACTTGCGTTTGAATAAGTGTGGTAAATGAACATTTTATGATTTGAAGTAAAATTCGGATGAAGAGCTAATCCCAGTAGACCTCCCTCCTCAATCTGATCAACTCTAATGTAAGCTACAGGATCACTTGATACCGTATTATTTGGGCTAAGACTCCTTATAATTCCCACACGCTCAGTAAAAAACCCTCGTCCGTCATCTGAAAAGGCTAGTGACCAAGGTACAAGCAATTTCTGTCCAACAATTGAAATTCCTTTATTTTCAGTTACCTTTGTTACTAAACCAGAGGGGGGGAGAGGTATGGGCACTGTAGTCTCTGAGGGACTTCTCATGATCGTAATTATGCTTAATACAATAACAGCAGCCGCGGGCAAAATCACTCTCCAAAGATATCTTTTCTCCATTCCTGAATTAATCTGGCATTAGCTTTTAATTAATTGTAGTGATAATATTTAGCTCTACATTAGGCTCCTAATGTCCAAAATATATGCAGAAACTAGGCCATTCCAATAACCCTTCAGATACAAGCTTACGTCAAACGTGTGAGATCTCTACATATCACCTTAGAATAATAAATTCCAGGGTGATAAAAAATCATATTTAGAGGTTAATGTTTCCTCTAACAGGAGTGCAATTAATTTAGCGATTCTTCAAAGTGAATATTACCAACTGAAAGTAATGATATAGATAAGGTATTGCCAGTTATAATGGTTTCTCGCGGCGGTGGAAACAGTGGAGTTGTTTGAAGTAAGGAACAATAATTAGAGCTAAGGACGCGACTTGATCACATCCAAATAAAATGTGATCACATTAATTATTCGTTAAAGGAGGTAGACCTTAATCTTTAGTAATTAAAATTTATGGGCGCAGATGAGGAGATTCGAACTCCTGCTCACCCGAAGGCGAATCGGCTAGCTTTCGACCTTTGGACTCAAGGCCGACGCATTATTGTGTTCCCCCAATCGGAAAGACCACTCTGCCACATCTGCTTAAAGCATATTGGACAAAATTCCTCTTTTTATTTGTTTAAGGGCGTATGTTGCATCTCTTGGGATATATATGATCACAAGTTTAGAGGAGGTTTATAACATCGGCTAAGAATCATTACAAGAAGAAACAAAAATAATTGGGCGCTTACAGAGATTACACCAATGATCCCAATAAACAAACCGCAATTAGATGAACGGGAAAGGCTAGAGGTAATAAAAGTCTTGGACGATGCGAACTTGACATCAGCCGCCATGGAGGGAGGAAGGTACGTTGGTGAATTTGAACGGTTATTGGAAAGCTTTTTGAAAGTTAAACATGTGGTTGCCGTAAATTCGGGTACTTCTGCACTACACGCCGCCCTATTGGCGAAAGGGATAAGGTACGGTGACGAAGTGATATTGCCGTCATTTACATTTGTAGCAACAGCTAATGCAGTAGTAGCAGCAGGCGCCAAACCTATATTCGCAGATATATTAAAAGAAGGCTATACCATCGATCCAGACGACATCGAAAAGAAAATCACAAGGAATACGAAGGCAATCATTCCGGTTCATTTGTACGGGCATCCTGCATCAATGGATAGGATCTCCGAAATTGCGGGGAGAAATTCTCTTACGGTTATTGAAGATGCTTGTCAGTCTCTCGGTTCAAGCTACTTTGGTAGGCAAACCGGAGGACTAGGAAATATGGGATGTTTCAGTATGTATGCGAGCAAGGTAATAACTTCAGGTGAAGGCGGTGCTATTGCTACTAATGATGACGAATTGGCAAATGACCTTATGATGGTGAGAAACCACGGCATGGTGAAAGGTTATGACACAGAAATTTTGGGTCTAAATATGAGATTGCCTGAAATAAGTGCAGCGATAGCAAAAGTTCAATTGGAAAAACTAAAAGATATATTAGATTCAAGGCGTAGGAACGCTTTGATTCTACATGACGTACTTTCTCAGTCAAATCAAGCACGAAAAATAAAACTACCTATTGAACCAGAAGGATATCGGTATAATTGGTATCTTTATACAGTAACCCTAGAAGCCAATAGAGATGAAATTAAGAGAAATTTGAACGAGCAGGGAATTGGTGCAACAGTTTACTATGATCCCCCGGTACACATGACGCCGTATTATTCCAAGCATTATCCAAAAATCAATCTAATGTATACCGAATTAGCATCCAAGTCTGTCGTTTCATTGCCAGTCCATCAGTCACTTTCCGAAAACGAAGTTAAATTTGTCGGAAATAAGTTAATAGAATCGATCAAAAAATAAGGGCCAATTTATAAGACAACCATTGAAGAAGCTCTAAATCTTGTAACACTTATCATAATAATTCTTTGTGACTCGTGCGTAAAGCATTATAATGGATACTTTCAACCGCGTCGATGGGCGGGTACAATCTGTTTGGTTCAGGAAAAAATGAATAATTAACACACCCCTCGTACCCAGTACATCCTCCACATATAGTACAATAATTGAGTTGAAAAAGAACCAATAAGATTCTATTAATCTGAAAATGGAAATTTCTGTAGAAGAGAATGCGGTAATAACCATAAAAATGAGCTTAGTATATGAAAGATAATTTTTGTAGATTGTTTGCCTACTTCTACCTAAAGTTCGCAAACGCACTCCCCTATCCATTTTTGACTAATGATCTAACCGGTTTTGATAGTGCTTGTGATTTTTGGCTCTTCAATTCACATATGGTTTATATAATATTCAGCTAAAGTACAAAGAGATTAAAATGCCTATAGATCCAGACTTTCCAAAAAACTATGAAGTTACAGGTAAAATACAACTCACAGATGGTGAACACTATCACTTTCTATGGGGTCCTGGAAAATTAAAGGAAGCCGCAGAAAATGAAGAAGTAAAGGCCGCTTATGCTGCCAGAAGCGAACAAATTGAGCCCTTGGGTGTTAGCGGAACTATGGTTGCAATTGACTGGGATTCTTGTGTTGCAGATGGGGCATGTATTGAGGCCTGTCCTGTTCAGGTCTTTCAATGGTATAGGACTGAACATGACGTCCCAGCAACAGAAGCAACAAAACAAGAGTGGGCCGGCACAGGTAGTACTGTAAAGGATGAAAGAAAAGATTATACTGATAAAGCTGATCCAATTCGAGAACACGATTGCATTTGGTGTATGGCCTGTGTATCAGTTTGTCCTCCACAAGCAGTTAAAGTGGACCAATCGTCCTTAGAGTTCCACGAAAAGGCCTCTGGT
>Ga0065715_10000561_pt1 | contig 16536 bp, 14 predicted proteins | sample MisBulReplicate1_FD_59102 | JGI IMG/M metagenome (GOLD analysis project Ga0065715, IMG submission 59102) | Miscanthus rhizosphere microbial communities from Kellogg Biological Station, MSU, sample Bulk Soil Replicate 1 : eDNA_1 v2 (version 2) | ecosystem: Host-associated > Plants > Roots >...
AACTGATCGTCGCTTCCAATAACGACGTTTCGACTTTCTGCCCTATGCCGGTGCGCTCGCGTGCGGCGATCGCGGCCAGCACACCGTAGCAGCCGTACATACCGGCAAGGTGATCGGAAAAGGACGCTCCAGGCCCTTCCGGTTTTTCGACGTCAGTGAGCACGCTCAAAAGCCCGCTCAAGGCTTGCCCGAGCGTGTCATAACCCGGCTTTTTGCGATACGGCCCGTGCTGCCCGAATGCTGAAATCGAACAATAGATAATCCGCGGATTCATTTTCTTCACTTCCTCGTATCCGATGCCCAAGCGATCGACGACGCCGGGTCGAAGGTTTTCCACAATCACATCCGCGCCCTCAGCGAGCCGCATAAAAATTTCCCTTCCCTCCGGCTGTTTCATATCGAGGGTGATGCTTTTCTTATTGCGGTTCATGCCGCAAAAGCTCGGACTGTAATCCTTGGGCTCTTTNTCCCAAGTACGAAAGGGATCTCCGGCACCGGGAGTTTCGATCTTGTAAACTTCGGCACCGAGATCGGCGAGCAACATNGTCGCAAACGGACCGGCGATATAATTGGTGACATCAATCACTTTGATTCCGTCGAGCGCTCCGGACATGGATTCCTCCTGATGCTCCGGACTATAGGGAGCGTCACCTATGGCTGTCAACTAAGCCGCGCGTGTTGGTTCGGATTCACCCTTGACAGGCCTTTTCCGCTCTGAGAATGTTCCTGTGCATTGGCCCAATCATTCGAGGAGCTTTATGGGGAACGAAGCATTTGTTGAATCGGTGCTGCAGGAAATAATCCGGCCGGGCGTCGAGCGCTTGATGAGCTCGCGCTATTTTAGCGAGCTGCGCGAAGGTAAGCTTTCCAAGAAACGGCTCAAGGGCTTTGCGCTCCAACACTATCTGTCCAATCACGCGATCAACAAAGGCCTTGCTTTCTGCATGGTCAAAAACGCCAGCAATCCGCCGGCGTACAATCAATTCGTCGAATTGTTCGTTGAGGAATCTTCTCACCCTGCTCTGATGAAGCGCTTCGGCGAGGCGCTCGGCTTGACCGATAGAGACTTCGAGAACGAAATCATGATTTTCGAGTGCGTCGCCCATACCGCCGCGATCATTCGCGGCATGTTTCTCGGCTCCGCCGCGGAAACCCGCGCCGGCGCGCTCGTCAACGAAACCATGGTGCAGCGCTATTCCGACGAGTTCGACACCGCGCTTGCGAAGCATTACGGTCTCGACAGCCGGGCGCGAACATTTTTCACCGTCCACGGCAAGGTCGATCAGGAGCACACCGCCATGGCCGCCGAAACGATTGCGCGTAATGCCAATACCGATCGAGAAAAGGAACTTGTCCGGGTCGCGGCCAAGAACATGGTACGGTTCAAATTGGCCAAGTTCGACGGCATCTATGACGCATACGCCTAACGGTTTCACAACTCGGGTTCCGAGTTGCGTAATTTCGCGCCGATTCGGAACGATGATCTCATGAGAATTGCCAGCCGCGGTTTTTGCTACTTGCTGCTCATTAAGGTGCTTCTCATAGTGCCAAGCAGTGGGGCAGCGGAAAAATCCGCAAAACTCATGACGGTGCGCATCGGCTACGTATCGCGCAGCATCCTGGACGTGCCGTATATCATTGCCCGCGATCGAGGGTTGTTTCGCGAAGAAGGTTTGGAGCCCCAGCTTATTTTTTTGCGTGCTGGGCTCACACCGCAAGTGCTATTGGCCGGCGGCATCGACTTCGCCACCGCGACGGGCACTGGCATCAGCGCCGCGGTCAGTGGTGCCGACGTTCGTTTAATTTACGCGCTCACCGATCGGCCATCTTTCGATCTCATCACATTGCCGACGATCACCAGTGTTCAGCAGCTACGGGGCAAAAAGCTGGGAGTTTCCGGGGTCGGCGCGCTGGCTGATATTCTGGCGCGCCAGATATTGGTCGCGAACCATGTACCCGTCGACCAGGTCACATTTCTTCCGCTTGGCACTAGCGACGTCACCTATCTTGCATTGAAGGCCGGAACGATCGATGCCACCATGCTGCAGATCCCGCAGAAATTTTTCGCTGTCGACGATGGATTTCGNAATCTCGCCGCCGGAGCCGACGTCTATCGCGCTGTCATGGGCGGCCTCACGACGACNAAAGCAGTTCTCAACGAAAAGCCGGACCTCGTCATGAGNATGCTTCGAGCCACCGTCCGCGCAATTACCCTNATCCGAAACGATAAGAAGTACGCCGTCGAGTTCATAAAAGGGCCATATCTTGAANTGGGGAAGGACAAGGAGCGCTACGCCGAGCGGATCTACAATGCGGCGGTNCAGCTCTACCTGACATCCGGCATGGTGGATGAAAAAGTCCAACGCGAGATGATTGCAACCGCAGCGGAGCGCATCAAGCCGAAAGAANCCGTGCCGCCCGAGCGCGTGTTTGATTTCAGTTTCATTCAAAAAGTCCGAGGCTCGGTCAGATAGCCGATGCCATTTCAATCTTGAACGATTTGAACCGATGCGCAGCGATTGAACGGTTTGAACGGTCCGGTACGTGCCAGCTGTTCAATACGGTTTAANCCGTTCNATCTGTTAAGAGAGGACATATGAAGTTTAGTACCGAGCGGATCCTGACTACCCACGCCGGCGCTTTGCCGCAGCCGCCCGACTTGAAACAGATGCACGGCGCTCGAGATACGGGTACGCCNTTGAACGCGGACGCNTTTCGCCAACGGATTCGCTCTGCAGTTGCCGAAGTCGTCAAAAAACAGCTCGACTGCGGCCTCGATATCATCAACGACGGCGAAGTCGGAAAATCCAACTTTTCCCGGTATGCACGCGATCGTTTGAGCGGGTTCATCGAACGAAACGCCAAACCCGGCGAGCAGACATCGACCATCTTTGCCCGCGACCTGCTCGAGTTTGGTGAATACTTCAAAAATCGCACTTNCCATCGGGGTGATAATGTNCGACGCGTTTTCTGCAATGCTCCGCTGAAATACGTCGGTCATGAGTCCCTCAAGAGCGAGATCGAAGATTTCAAAGCCGCTCTTGCGGGACAAAAATACGAAGAAGCATTTCTTCCCGCCATCGCACCGGGCACCATCGAGCATTGGATGAAGAATGACTATTACCCCAACGACGAAGCTTACTTGATGGCGATCGCCGACGCGATGCATCAGGAATACAAGACCATTGTCGATGCCGGTTTTCTGTTGCAGATCGACGATCCGGATCTGCCCGACGGTTGGCAGTTCATGTCTAAGATGACCGTACCTGAATACCGTCAGTACGCCGAGCTCCGGATCGACGCTCTCAATCATGGCCTGCACGACATCCCGCCCGACCGAGTTCGGTTCCATACTTGCTGGGGCAGCTATCACGGCCCGCACAAATACGACATTCCGCTGCACGACATCATCGACCTCATTCTCAAGGTCAAAGCGAACACGATCTCCATTGAAGCGGCCAATCCCCGTCACGAGCACGAATGGCGCGAGTGGGAGGAAGTGAAGCTCCCGTCCGGAAAGGTGCTCGTCCCGGGGGTGGTCGGGCATGCGACGGATATCGTGGAGCACCCGCAAGCAATCGCCGACCGTCTGGTACGCTATGCGAAAATCATCGGACGTGAAAACGTCATGGCCGGTACGGACTGTGGTCTCGGTCCGCGCGTGGGCGATCCGCAGATCGCCTGGGCAAAGTTCGAAGCGATGGCCGAAGGCGCGCGCTTGGCGACCAAAGAGCTTTGGGGGCGCTAATTATCAATTCTCCGCAGCACTAGAAATTTTCCTGGTCACTCGCCACTCGCGCTGCTAGAATCCGCGCGCCATGACCACCGACCGATTATCTGCGGGGGTGCTTGCGCTGTTTGCTCTGTTCGTGATGTGGGAGAGCCGTCATCTTCCGCTTGGAACGTTTCGCCATCCTGGCCCCGCTTATGTTCCCGTCCTCTTGGCCTCGTTACTTCTGCTCTTCGCACTCCTAATCTTATTCACCACTGGCGGGTCGCCAAAGCTGTCTTCGCTCCACTGGAGCGAATGGCGCCATGCGTTGGCGATTTTTGCTAGCTGCGTCTTTTGCGTGTTTGCCATCGAGCGCCTCGGCTATCGTCTTACGATGGTTCTAATGCTCGCATTCCTGGTAAAGCTGATTGAAAAACGCAGCTGGATACTTTCACTGATATTTTCCTTCAGCCTGTCGTGGGGCTCCTATTTCCTTTTTTACACACTATTGCGCGTACCTCTGCCTCAAGGACCGTTGGGGTTCTGAGGGAAAACTACATTAAACACCGATCAGCGCATTTGTGACTTTGAGTGAATTGGGAGATCCCGTCGCGTTTTAATTTAGCTTTTTGCTTTTTATTTTCTTCCATGACCGAAACCCTCCACAACCTCTACCTTGGTTTTTCCGTCGCGCTGGCGCCGAGCGTGTTGCTCTACGCATTCGTCGGCTGCATCGTCGGCACGCTTGTCGGCGTTTTGCCGGGCATCGGTCCGCTTGCGGGAATCAGCTTGCTCCTTCCGGCTTCATTTGGACTTGATGCAACCTCTGCCATCGTACTTTTGGCCGGCATTTACTACGGAGCGATGTACGGCGGCTCGACCACGTCAATCCTAATGCGCATTCCGGGCGAGGCGGCTTCCGTAATGACGTGCATCGACGGCTACGAGATGACGCGCAAAGGCCGCGCCGGCCCGGCATTGGCGATCGCAGCAATCGGATCGTACATCGCGGGAACCGTCAGCGTTGTCGGACTCATGCTGCTCGCGCCACCTCTGGCGAGTTTTGCGTTAAGGTTCGGACCGCCCGAATATTTCGCTCTTCTCCTGCTCGGTCTCCTGATGCTCGCATATATGAGCGGTGGATCCATGCTCAAATCTCTCGCGATGGCCGCGCTCGGTCTTCTCCTGGGTATGATCGGTATCGATCCGATGACCGGCTTCTTTCGCTTCAGTTACGGCTTAGTCGAACTCGGCGATGGCATCGGTGTTGTGCCGGTGGCGGTCGGACTGTTCGGTCTATCTGAAATTCTTTTGACCGCCGGCCAGCCGACCGCGCCCGAAGTCAAAAAGCCCAAGCTCAAAGATCTCCTGCCATCGAAACAGGAATGGCGCGACTCGCTTTGGCCGATTGGCCGTGGGACCGTGCTTGGTTTTTTGATCGGCATCATTCCTGGTTCCGCGCACATCATTTCATCGTTTGTTTCCTACGCGGTGGAGCGCCGCTTTGCCAAAGATCCCGAGCGCTTCGGTCACGGTGCCATCGAAGGCGTCGCCGGACCGGAGTCGGCCAATAATTCGGCGACCTCCGGCGCTTTTGTTCCGATGCTTGCGCTCGGCGTTCCGTCCGGGCCGATACCCGCGGTGATGATTGCGGCAATGATGGTGCACGGGATTTCGCCCGGACCCCTGCTGATCACTCAGCAGCCCGAGCTTTTCTGGGGCTTCATTGCCAGCATGTACGTCGGCAACGTCGTGCTGCTGATTTTGAATCTCCCGCTGGTGGGAATTTTTGTCAACGTGCTTCGAGTTCCCTACCCGCTTTTGTATCCGGCGATCCTACTCTTTTGCGTGCTCGGTGTTTACGCGGTCAACGGCAGCGCCGTTGACGTCGGCATCATGGCTGCGACGGGTGCGCTCGGCTACCTGCTGCGCAAGTTTGACTTCGAGACCGCGCCGGTAGTATTGGGGCTCATACTTGCGCCGATGATCGAGATGAGCTTGCGCCAATCGCTGGCGATGTCCTCGGGGAGTTACGCAATTTTCGTCAATCGGCCAATCGCCTCGGTGATGCTGCTTGTAGCAGTCGTGCTCTTGTTGTTTAGCCTCCTGCCGTTCCTTGTGAAGTCAATTGATTGGCGCCAGAAGCTCGGAATCGAGACTGCAGGTGGAGAAAAACTTTGACGAGTGGACTCTTCGGAGGTGCAGGATGCGATTGAATAAGCAAAATTGTTGTTCTCTTGCGCTCTTAATTCTGGTCTTAGCGGCGGTCAAAGTTTCAGGCCAGGAAAAATATCCCGACCGGCCTATTACTATTGTCGCTCCTTTTCCTCCCGGCGGAGTTGCCGATCTTACCGCCCGACCGGTGGCGGCAGCACTGGAGAAGGTGCTGAAGAATCCGGTCGTGGTTGTGAACAAGACCGGAGCGGCGGGTGCCGTCGGTATGTCGTTCGTCGCCAACAGCAAACCCGACGGGTACAACTTGCTCATGGCTCTGTCGAGCATCTCAATCATCCCCGAAGCCGACAAGCTCTTCGACCGCAAGCCCGCCTACACCATGGATCAGCTCATCCCCATCGCGTTGATTTCCGCTGATCCGACGATATTCGTTGTCAATGCCAGCCGCCCATGGAAAACAGTGAAAGAATTTGTCGATGACGCGAAGAAGCGCCCGGGAGAAATTTCTTACTCTTCCTCCGGCGTATACGGCACCTTGCATATGGCAATGGAAATGTTAATCCATGGCGCAAGCATCCAACTGAAGCACGTTCCTTACTCCGGAGCGGGTCCAGCGCTGACCGCGCTCCTCGGCGGTCATGTCGACACTCTCGCTTCCGGTCCCGCGGTGGTCATCCCGCACATCAAAGCGGGAAAAATTAGACCACTCGCCGGCTGGGGTGCAAAACGAGTCGCGTCGCTGCCGGACGTCGCCACGTTCAAAGAGCTGGGCTATGATATCGAGTTTTACATTTGGGCCGGGTTGTTTGCGCCGCGCGGAACGCCGTCAAGCGTGATGAAAACGATCCGCGAGGCTGTGAAACAGGCGGTGAATAGTACTGAGTTCAAAACCGCCATGGAAAAGATCGAGACGCCGATCGCATATCTCGACGCTCCAGAATTCCAAACGTTCTGGGACAAAGACGCAAAAATGTTGGCAGATGCCATCAAACGCATCGGGAAAATAGAAATACCGGAAGCCAAGTAATCTGGCATCGTCCAACGGATGTGCGTTAATCTCTTTTCATGTCCGACGGCGCAAAAATAATTATCGAGCGTGCCAGCAAGCTCTTCCTCGAAGGCTCTGTCGTCGCCTTCCGCAATGTCGACTTGCAAATAAACAGTAAGGAAGTTCTCTGTGTCGTAGGCCCGTCAGGCTGCGGCAAGACAACTCTACTGCGTTGTATTGGAGGACTGCTAACACTCAATTCCGGCCGTGTTCTCATTGATGACCGACCGGTCACTTCACCTCGCGAAGGAGTGGGCATTGTGTTCCAGCATTTTGGCCTGCTCCCTTGGAAAACCGTTGCCGAAAATGTCAGCTTTGGCCTGCAAATGGTTGGAGCGCCCCGCCAGCTTATCAGAGAGCGAACCGAGCGTTATATAAGGCTCGTCGGCCTCGAAAGCTTCGAGGCACAATACCCGTATCAACTCAGCGGTGGCATGCAGCAACGGGTCGGCCTTGCGCGGGCGCTTGCGATCAATCCGGATGTTCTGTTGATGGATGAGCCCTTTGCGTCGGTCGACGCTCAGACCCGCGAGGTGCTCCAAGAAGAGCTGTTGCAACTCCATGACCGCGAGCGCAGAACTATGATCTTTATTACTCATTCCATCGATGAAGCGATCGTATTAGGGGATCGCGTCGCCGTGATGACGACACGGCCCGGCCGAGTGAAGGAAATCCTGTCGATCGATTTCAAACGGCCGCGCGATCCGGCCGCAGTGCGGTCTCACGCTCACTATGCCGAACTGCGTAATCATATTTGGAATGAACTAAGACCTACGGTCGTAGAGGAGGCTTATGAGCGTCACGCAAGCTGACAGCCGAGTCCGCCCTCGCTCGCGATCTACCGTCGAGTCTGAGCTCAGCGCTGAACAACAAGCCGCTCGGGACCGCGCAAAGGCGCAGCAGCGGAAGTGGACGATAGTTAACATTGCCATCCGCATCGTCTCGCTCGTAGTCGTGCTCGGAGGGTGGGAATACTTCGGACGCCAGGTGAACCCGGTTCTCTTCACCTATCCGACGGCGGTCGGCAGGGCAGCCATTAAGATGATCGCCAGCGGCGAGCTGTGGCAGTATTTATCGCAGAGCTTGATCGTTCTCGGTGCTGGTCTGGCGCTCGCCGTAGTGTTCGGCATCGCGCTAGGGGTGATCATGGCGCGGTATTGGGCGATCGACATCGCGCTCGACACCTACATTACGGCGCTTTACTCGATTCCGTCGGTAGCGTTAGTGCCCGTGTTGGTGCTCTGGATCGGCTTCGAAACCTCCGCCAAAATCGCCGTAGTATTCCTGTTCACTTTTTTTCCGATGGTCATCAATACTTATCAGGGCGTCAAAAACGTCGACGCGCGGTTGCTCGAGGTGGGACGCGCGTTCCGCTGTAGCGAACGCCAGCTTTGGGGCAATATCATTTTACCCGCGGCGCTGCCCTTCATCGTGGCCGGACTAAGATTGTCCATCGGCCGCGGCCTCATCGGCATGGTGCTCGCCGATCTGTATACCGCGATCACAGGTATCGGCTACCTCATTTCTCGATACGCGAGCATTTACCGGACAGACGCCATGTTTGTACCCGTGGTCACTTTGGGCGTTCTGGGAATTACGTTGACGGGCCTGCTGCGGGTAATCGAGCGCCGGGTTACACCTTGGATGCATTATTCGGATCGGGATTGAATAAAAACGGAGGCAAACGATGACTATCCTATTGCTCGACCGATTGAAGCGCTTCGCAGTGTTTGCCGCGCTATCCGTTTCAATCACTGCAACGGCAGTGGCCCAGCCGAAGCAACCCTGTAACGAAATGCGCAAAGTGAAGCTCGGCGTCTCGGTCGCCCCGCCTAATGTCGTCCACACTCCGGTCTACGTTGCGCGCGACCTCGGCATTTTTGCAAGCCATTGCATCGAAGCTGAAATTATTGAATTCGAAGGCGGCTTGTCCGCGACCAATCTGGTCGCGGTCGCCAAGGGTGGAACCATGGCATCGATGAACGCCACGGCCATCGCTCAGGGAATGACCGCAAAACAGATTTGGGGGATGGCGCCCCGCCTCCCACAGGCTTACGTCGTCAGCGAAGAGGTCAAGACCGCCGCCGACTTGAAGGGAAAACGTCTCAGCGCAGCAGGCGGCGGAGTGGGAAGCTTCAACTGGGTCATGGGCCGTGAAGTGCTGAAGACAGCCGGACTCAAGGTCGAAGACGTGCAATTCATCTCTCAGGGCACGGCCGGCCGGTTACCCGGACTGGTCGCGGGCCAGCTAAACGGCGTGGCGCTCCATCCCGAGGACGTCTACCTCGCACAAAAAGAAAAGCCTGGCGTGCATGTGTTGGTCCAACTCGTCGATCTCATGCCCAAGTATTTTTTCAATGCCTACGGCGCCGGCGATAACCAACTCGCGCGCGAGCGGGCACTCGTGCGTGATACCGTTTCTGCGTTGATCGAAGCCAACAGAATGATCTACACGCAGAAGGAAAAAGTGGTCCCGATCATGGTCAAGGCGACGAAAAAGCCTCAGGATGCGGTGGGCTTTGCCTATGACAACCTCGTCAAGAATTGCGTCTGGAGCGTCAACACCGGTTTCTCTAAAGATCGTACGGAGTGGTCGGTGGATAACGCCATCGAAAACGGCGATATTCCGGCGGAGAAAAAACCCAGTTACGAGCGCATTGTAGATATCAAACTGGGAGAAGAAGCACTGAAAGCCGTCGGCGGGTCGACGAAGATCAAAGGCTGCGCGGATTGAGTAGGGCGAAAATCTTTCGCCCCTTGTTCGTGATCTTCGTGTGCTTCGTGTTCAATTGAATTTAATGGGAGAAAGTGATGCCCAGCTACTCATTTTCTGAGATCCGCGGTCGTCTCGACGATTGGCGCGTGTTCAACAACATGGTGGACTCCCCTTACTATCGCGACGCCGTCTATGAAAAATTCTCTGACGCGGAATATGAACGGCGTTACGCGGCGCTCCGCTCCAAAATGCGCGAGCGTGGTTTAGACTGCGCAATCGTTCCCGGCGGACCGAATCACTGGAGTTTCGGCGGCGGCATGCTCTGGCTCTCGGGCCACTGGGAGTGGCATGCTGTGGCGAACTACGTCGTCTTCCCTCTCGAGGGCGAGCCCTCGTTGATCTATTCCATGGGCGGCACGCACATCGAAGCTACTCGCAGAGAAAGCGCCATCAAAGATGTGCGCCAATCGCGCGGCGGTCGCTTCGCCGAAGTGATGACCGAGTGCATCAAAGAGCTTGGTCTCGAACGCGGCAAGATCGGCATTTTGGAAGTTGATCCGCGTTTTCACGATCACCTGCCGGTCAATCAATATAATGCTCTTAAAGAGGCGTTGCCTGACGTCACTTTCAGTTTTGAATCGGGATTCATGCACGAGCTGGTTTACAAGAAAAGTCATGAAGAGCTTCAGTGCATCCGCAAAGCGGGCAAGTTGTGCGAAGCCGCAATGGAAGCGCTGGCTGCGCGCTGCAAACCAGGCGTCACGGAGTACCAACTCAAAGCCGCCGCCGCAAGCGCGATTCTCGAAGGTGGCGGCGACGTCGATTTCACAATCATCGGTTCTACACCGATGAACCATCCTGCGATGATCTTCGGCAATCCGCGTCCGTCGGGCCGGGTGCTGAACAATGGCGATATTGTCATTATGGAGCTTGCCGCCGGATATCGCGGCTATAGTGCGCAGATCGGCTCGCCAATTTGCATCGGCGACCCGCCAACAGAGATACTGCGCTTTTTCGACGACATCGTGCTGCCCGGTTTCGAAAAAATGGTTTCGCTCGCGCGTGCCGGACGTCATCTGAATGAGCTAGTCGAAGCCGCGTGCTTTTATCGCGCCAAAGGCGTGCAATCACGGCCGATTCATATTCATGGTATCGACTTCGTCAGCTCTGAGCCACACATCTTCACAGATCATGTTCAAGCCGAAGAATACGAGCACGTGCTCCAGCCCGGCATGGTGCTCGTGATCGAGCCTAACGCGGTCACCGCCGATGGTATGTTCGGCATCTTCTTCGGTCACACCTTCATTATCACTGAAGGAGAACCGGAATGTGTTGACGGTTATCCGTGGGACCTGACGATCGTCTGATAAGGAGAATTCGAATGCTGGCTAAACACTCCGACCCCATCGTTGATCACGTTCTGAAAACTTGGGCCCCGCGTATGATCGTGCAGGGAATCGATTATAACGATTTGATGACCACCGGTGAGCGCATCCGGACTTGGGACGATTGGTGTCGCGAATGGTGCGTGACCGCGGCGGGACACGAAGATTTTGCCCGCGAGGCAGAAGCTGCCGGCAACCGCGAAAGCGCCACTGAAGCCTATCTTATGGCGTCGATGGCGTATCACTTCGGCTGTAACAATTCGCCGCAGAATCTTGACGAGTATATTCCTGCAGCGAAAAAACGGGTTGAGTGCTATGCCAAAGCGGCGCCGTTTTTGAATCCGCCGGCGAAACGCCACGAAGTCTCTTTTGACAGCTTCCGCATGCCAGCTTATCTGCGGGTGCCGGCGGGAGTCACTAGGCCGCCCGTCGTGATTACGATCTCGGGATTGGAATCAACCAAGGAAGAAGCGCGGACGATGGAAGACGGTTTTCTGCGCCGTGGGATCGCAACCTTCACCTTCGACGGTCCGGGACAAGGCGAGAGCTGGTTTCAAGGCGGATTGATTGTCGAGTTCGAACGCGCGACTTCCGCGGTGATTGATTATCTTGAAAAATTTCCTTCGGTAGACGCGGGGCGCGTCGGCGTGTTTGGCCCGAGTATGGGCGGCTATCTTGCGCCGCGCTCGGCCGCTTGCGATGCGCGTATCAAAGCGTGCGCCTTCGCCGGCGGCATGTATGACCGAAGCCGCGTGCTCAATCGCCTCGAAGATCCCTTCGAGTTCGCGCGTATAGCGCACATCTGGAAAGTGTACGACAAGCAAAAGCTAGTCGAATTGCACAGCCACTGCACACTCGAAGGATTGGCGCCAAAAATTCGCTGTCCGCTGCTCGTCGTCCACGGCACCAAAGATTTCGTGCCGGTAGAGCAAGCGAAGCGTACATATGATGAGGCCTCCGGCCCCAAGGAGTGGCTGCTGCTCGAAGGCGGCAACCATGTTTGCAACAACATGCCATTCCGGTACCGTCCGGCAATATGGGATTTTCTCGCCAGACACCTCGGAGCTACAGGCTGATTTAGCTTTCAAACAGCCGTATACTGAAATGTTCAGGAAATCAGCCGTTAACATAAATCAGGAAATCCGGACAATACCGGCAAACGTTTGCTGATCTGTCATTCAAGCGGAAGCCGGAAAACTATGCGGTTTTTGAACTAAACAGAAACAAACTGGATGCCGGCGTTCGCCGGCATGACAACTTCGACTTCACTCTCATCCATCGCCACATCGAGCGCCATTGACTGACGGAGATGATCCGATTTAAATTCGACCGACAGTTTACAGAGGAGATCGTATGCTTCGTCTTCGTCGGTTGTTCTACGGACTGGTGTTTACAACTTTTTTTGTCGTCACAGCTGCCGACGCGCAGCCATTGCCGAAATCGATCGCTATTGGCTCGAACCCACCGGGCTCACTCTTTTACGCGCTGGCCAGTGGTCTGGCCAAAGTGATTAGCGAAGCATCGCCGATGCAGGCGCAAGTCCAGCCCTATGCGGGCACGAGCACGTTCGTGCCGTTGTTTGACAGCGGCGAGCTCGAGCTCGGTGTCGTCAACGCTGTCGATATGGGCATGGTCTACCAAGGACAGAAACTTAAAGTTGGCGGCAGAAATCCGTTTCCGCACGTAGCCAGCTCGCGCCTGATTATGCGTGGCTCGCCCTTGCGCAGCAGCTTGATCGTCCGCAAGGACTCGCCGATCAAGACCATCGCCGATGTCAAAGGCAAGCGGGTCACCGGCGAATATCCGGCCCAACTGGCGGTCTGGTACAACGTCTTCGGCTCGCTTTCGAACGGCGGCTTGACCTGGAACGACGTCAAAGTCGTTCCGGTGCCCGCCGTCAACGAAGGCGTTGACGCCCTGATCCAAGGACGCGCTGANGTCACTACGCACGCAATCGGATCGGCGAAGGTGAAAGAAGCCGACGCCGCGATCGGCATTCGGTATATCCCGCTTGACTGTTCTAAGCAGGGCGAAGCGCGCATAAAAAAAGCCGTGCCAGGTTATTACCTTTCAATCGTGAAAGCCGGCTCGTCCACCGGGATTCTCGAAGAGACCTGCGCCTATACGTATGATATTTATCTTGTCGGTGCCAAGAATTTGCCTGACCCGGTTGTTCGCAACGTGCTTCAAGCGATCTGGATTAATGTCGAAAAACTGCCGCAATTCCATCCTAGTTTTGCGGAGTGGACCAAAGCGCGGGCTGTCGATCCCGAAGTCACTCTGCCCTATCATCCCGCCGCAATTCGCTTCTTCAAAGAGAATAATGTCTGGCCGCCCAAAATGGACGAAGCGCAAAAACGTTTGCTCGCTTTGAATCCATAACATCGAAATAGGACTTCGACCTGGAATTTGGCCGCCATCAATGCAACCGTGCGAATGGCTCGAACTTTTGAGCTGACCCACGCTACCCGATGAGCGATGAACTAGCCGCCTCCACCGATCGATTTCGCTCGCTCGTCGGTGCGCCAGCAAAACTGCTCAGAGGTTTGCTGATAACCAGCACCGTTCTGGGTTCTTTATGGGCCCTCGAAATTCATAATTATTTCGAAGTTACTTTCTTCAAACAGCAGTACCTCGCGCTTTTTCTCGCTCTGGCGCTCGGTGCCGTGTTTCTCGCCGTCAAAGCCTACCCGAAGCAGTCGGGCGAGTTCGTTCCCTGGTACGATTGGCTGCTCGCGCTTTGCGGTTTCGCGATTGGGCTCTACGTCACCGTTATGTATCCGACGATTGCGTATCGCCTCGGCGTGCTCTCTCCGGATCGCTGGATTCTCGGCGGACTCGCGCTGATCCTCGTGCTCGAAGCAACGCGCCGCGTCGCGGGTGGCACGTTAGCCTGGCTTGCGCTCGCCGTCATTCTCTACACCAAATTTGCCGAGTTCCTACCAGGAATTCTTTATTCCAAAAGCCCGTCATGGGCGCGCATCGTCAGCTATCTATATCTCGACTCGAACGCCATGTTGGGTTTACCCATCGACGTGGCGGCCGGTGTGGTGGTGGCTTTTATTCTGTTCGGCCAAGCTCTCTACGCCGTCGGTGGCGATAAATTCCTCACCGACCTCGCGCTGATTGCCACGGGCCGTTATCGGGGCGGACCGGCAAAAGTATCCGTGGTTTCTTCGGCGCTCTTCGGTACAGTTTCCGGCAGCGCGGTGGCAAACGTGGTCGTCGATGGTGCGATTACCATACCGCTTATGAAGCGCACCGGCTTCACCGCCCATATGGCTGCCGCAATCGAGGCCGTGGCATCGAACGGCGGCCAAATTATGCCGCCGGTCATGGGCGCCGCCGCCTTCCTCATGGCCGAATATCTCAATCTTCCATACGGTCAGATCGCTTTGGCGGCGGCGATCCCGGCGCTGCTCTACTACCTCGCGCTGTTTACACAAATCGATCTGGAAGCGGCGAAACACGGCTTGGCCGGATTGCCTGCAGACCAAATTCCCAGATTTCGAAAAATCATCAAATCAGGGTGGGTGTTCCTGATACCGCTGGGAATTCTCATTTACACTTTGATGGTCGAAAACTGGGAAGCCGGCAAAGCCGGCATGGTTGCCGTCCTAGCAGTGTTCGGCGTCGGCACATTGCAGAGGTCGACCCGCCCTTCGTTCGCCAAAATCACTGCCGCATTAGAGGAAACCGGCAAAACATTGCTCGATATTGCCGTGATCACGGCATTGGCGGGGATCGTCATTGGCGCGCTTCATCTTTCCGGGTTCACGTTCAAGATTTCGCTATTACTTGTGACTCTTTCCGGCAACAATGTCTTTCTGCTCCTGTTGATTACCGCCTTCGGCTGCCTATTTTTAGGATTGCCGCTTCCGACCACAGTGGTCTACATCACGCTTGCCGTACTTGCGGCGCCAGCGCTGGTCCAATTAGGCATTCCGCCGCTGGCGGCGCATTTGTTTCTTTTTTATTTCGGCATGGTCTCGCTGATCACGCCGCCGGATTGTCTGCCGGTTTACATTGCCGCCTCTATGGCCCAGGCGAATTTCTGGCAGACCGGCTGGACCGCGATGCGCTTAGGGATCGCCGCCTATATCGTACCGTTTATTTTTGCGCTTCATCCCCCGCTGATCCTGATGGGCAACGCCAAGGAGATTCTCATCGCCGTGGTGACCGCGATCATCGGCATTGTCCTCCTCGCCGCAGGTTGCGCCGGCTACTTGTTCCGGCCGCTGGGCTGGAGCAAGCGCGGGCTTCTCTGGATCGCCGCGCTGCTGCTGCTGCTGCCCTCCACGAGTCGTGTTCTGCTTCTCGGTGACCTGATCGGCTTCATTCTGGGCGCGGCCATTATCGGGTGGGAATGGATGCAGCGGAACGGATCCCGCACGCGATCGCTGAATCCCGCCCGGTCGCTCGGTAGGTGATTCGTCCTGTTTAAAAATTTTTACTTCAGACCGTAATTCGCCGCGACTTTCTCGATATAACCGTTCTCATCGAGCTTGCGAATCAGCCGCGCGTCGATCAACTCTTCGACTTTGACGTTTGCCGCCTTGGGATTTTGCACAGCCATAAGCCGGCGAATGTTACGCATCGCATCGAGGGATGGAAAGGGCTTGCGCTCGACGCTTACGAGAAGATCCTGATAGCCCTCTTCGGCGACGGTCGAGTCGCTGATATGAAAGCGCGTCATTATGGTTTTGCTCACCACCGCTTTATTTTGCGGCGCAAGCGTGTAAGCGAGACTCTCGACTAACGCCATCAGCACCTTTTCAGCGATGTCGGATCGTTTCTGCAAAAAATCTTGACTCACCACGATCGCCTGGTTGAGCATCGGAATGTTTGCCGCTGTTAAATCGGCGACGATCGCGAAGCCCTTGTTCTTCAGGCGCCGCACCAGCGCACCGTCGAGCACCGCGGCATCGATCCGGCCCGCTTCGAGCGACTGCCCGATCAAGACCGAATCGCCGATCACGAGCAGACTGATATTGTCGCGCTTGACATCAAGACCGATATGTTCGAGTGCGAGAATCGTGTGCATCCAGGTGCTGCCGCCGATACTCTGAATGCCGAACCGCTTGCCACGCAACTGCTCTGGGGTTTTAAGGCTTGGGTTGGCAACAACCGAATGCGTGAGCTTGCTTGAGATCGACGAGAGAATTCGCAAATAGAGCCCTTGCGATGCTGCTCCCAAAACCGCGGTGCCGCCAGTATAGCCAATCTCGATATCTCCGGAGATGAGACTCGCCACCAATGTCGGCGCACCCTTGATCAATACAATACGCGCTTCGACGCCGTGCTTCGCAAATAACCCTTGCTCTTGTGCGATTAGAAGCGGAATCGTCCGTGGGCTCATGGCCGCAACTCCGACGGTAATCTTCGTCTGGGCGAGCGCGGGTCTAGGAATGAAAGCGCTTAAGATCGGGCTGACAAATGCAACGACCAATAGAAACATGCGAGGCATGGCTTTCTCCTCATCTGGAGCCGCAGGCATTCG
>Ga0065715_10000584_pt1 | contig 16520 bp, 18 predicted proteins | sample MisBulReplicate1_FD_59102 | JGI IMG/M metagenome (GOLD analysis project Ga0065715, IMG submission 59102) | Miscanthus rhizosphere microbial communities from Kellogg Biological Station, MSU, sample Bulk Soil Replicate 1 : eDNA_1 v2 (version 2) | ecosystem: Host-associated > Plants > Roots >...
CTGCCCTAGCGAGCCGATAACGGCTTGTTAAGATTGTTCTAGAGTTAATCGCTGCCTGAGATCCACTACGCTGGCCGAAATACAAAACCAACATCGCCGGCACACAATCTAGTCCAGAACGGGAGGACGTTTTTTATGAGAACGTTATTCCCAACCGTGGACGCAATTCGTAGTCCTTTTTGCTTTGTCGGTTCTCATTTCAGAAGATCAGACCCGCACCGAGTAGCTCAGCATTCACGATCGACGGCCAAAGAATCTCCGATCTTGGGGAGGGATTGATGCAAGCCATTTTGCTCCGGCATCAGCACCAATCGGATTTCGCGGCTGCAAACAATGTGAAAATCGCCGAGGCGCAGCAGGTTTTGAAGGAGAATGGTTTTTATTCAGGACCACTCGACGGGACCATGAGCGAGTGGACGGTTGACGCGTTGCGGTCGTTCCAGCAATCAAGGCGACTTAACGTTACTGGAAGGATCGATAGCGACACGGCTCAAGAACTTGGTCTCCAAGCGACACCCTAGTTAGCGCAACAATTAACCAAAGGCTCCATTGGTTAATCAACAAACGGATCAAGGCAATCCGAAGGCAAAATCCCGCCCGATCCGCTATGTTGTACATAATGGCAAGCATACGCGGCAGATCCGGCCCACCCGGCAACCAGAATGCTTTCAGACACGGCTTAGCTGGTATCGCACAGCGCCGTGCTGACGGCGTTCTCACGAACGACACTCGGCTTGCCGGCGGCAATTTGCCGATATTAATATCCACAAAAGCTGGTCACTATATTACTGGTTAGGCGCGCGAAGTAGCGTGTTGACCGCGCTATGATGCTTTGTCTTATCGATGTTGTTGCCACTCTGTCTGCTACTCGGCGCAGCTAAAATGCGAGCCCACGCCCGAAAATATCGAAATCCGATGACTACATCTGGCTTACCACTAGCCGGGATTGTTTTGTTCCTCTCAGTTGCGTGTGGCTTCAACGACAGCGAACCGGAGCGCCATACAGAGGCATGGGACGAGGCGCGAAAACGGATGGTCGAATCGCAGTTGATCTCACGCGACATTCGCGATACGCGGGTGATTGAAGCGATGCACAAAGTACCGCGCAATCGGTTCGTTCCGCCAGCGGAGCGTTGGCACGCTTACATCGACTCTCCCCTGCCGATCGGCTATAGCCAGACGATCTCACAACCGTACATCGTCGCTTACATGACCCAAGCCCTCGAGGTGCACCCCACGCATCGTGTGCTCGAGATCGGGACGGGTTCGGGCTATCAGGCCGCGGTGCTCGCTGAGCTGGCTCATCAGGTTTACACCATCGAAATCGTCGCCCCGCTCGCGCAACGAGCACGCGAAACGCTCGCCAGCTTGGGATACCGCAACATTCACGTGCGCACCGGCAACGGCTACCTCGGTTGGGAGGAACACGCACCCTATGACCGCATCATGGTGACGGCGGCGCCCGAAGAAGTGCCGCCCGCGCTCGTGCAGCAGCTCAAGATCGGCGGCCTGATGACAATCCCCGTAGGGCGGTTTTTTCAGGAGTTAAAGATCCTGCGCCGGATGCCGGGCGGAATGGAAACGCTTCGCACGCTGCCGGTTCGCTTCGTGCCAATGACAGGAGATCCGAGTCAGGATGCGAAATAGCGCAAACGTTGTTACCGGCACCGTCTATTCACATTGGAACACTTGTACATTCAGCTCAGAACAAAGCAGCGGGCACGAGAATTCCCAATTTTCGTAGCGCGTCCATGTGAATTTTTGCTAAGACCAAAAACCGGGCAAAAAACGAATCCCTTCACGTCTCAGAGACGAATCCCGTAAATCCACGCGAAAAAACCGCCTCCAGGCTATTCATCGCTAGCGACGTATCGCTGTTGGTGACGTTCAATCATGCGATAGCAACCTATGCAGCGACCTAATCACTTGACCCGCAGGGAATCATCGACAGCAACCGGTGGCTGATAGGTTTGCTCGGCATCGGTCAACGTGCATTTCGAACGTTCGGGGAAACTAACACGACGCGACTTGCGCAGCGGCTTTGCCGGTACTATACGTCCAAATTGTGCCGACTAAGTTATTTCAAAGTCTGCACTTCGTGTCGCTTCTGCCAATGGTGACGATGATTTTTCTGGCTGGGGGTACGACTGCATACAGTAAGGGCGGCAGCGGTCATGGTGGTCACTCTGGCGGACACACAGGAGGCCACACCAATCACTCTGAAGGCCACGCAGGAAGCAGCCCGGCTCACTCTGCGCACCACGGCGAACATAGCGAACACCATGAAGGCCACATTGGCGATCATGGTCACTTCCGGCATTTTCACGGTATCCAGCAGATCGTTCATCACGGGTTCGGAGGGGGATCATACTGCTTGACCGACTCTTTTTATTACGATGAAACCGGTGTGCGTCACTGTTGCAATACGTCGGGCCGGCCATGCTTTCCTTTAAGGGCGAGCCAAAAAGAGTAACCAAATAGTCTGCGCCCAGTCCCATATTCTTCCAGGTTGGCTGGTCTCGAAGCGCCGCTTATCATTGCGATAACATTATTTCTCCGCGAATGACTGAAAGCGCGAGTAGGCAGCTTTTCGTTCGATGGTTGGTCCGCGATTGGTTGGATTATTAGTTTCTTGTGCAGCGGTATTTGCAATCTCGCGCATCGTATTCATCAATTCCCGATCATGTTTTATGAGTGAAGATATTTTTACGTTTGCCCCGGCATCGAGTTCACGAAGTGCACCTTCTCGCGGCGCTTGATCAAATTTTTCGTAGGCGGCATCAAAGGCCTTAAGCACGGTAATATCGTGGCGATACATGCGGTAAAAAAACAAAACCGCTCGCCAACACGACAATCACAAGCACGAGGTGCCATTTCATCTTCAAAGGGACCATGTGAAAATCTCCTGTCCTCCTAGCACGGAGATACTGCCACAGCACTGAAAACCTACATCTGACAGATCGAATCCCCGCAATCCAACGGCAAAATACCGCTTTATCCGCTATGTTTGAGAGAGAACTGGCAGGCATACGCGGCAGATCCGGCCCACCCGGCAATCAGAACGCGTTCAGACACGGTTTAGCTGGCATTGCCCAGCGCCGTGCTGACGGTGTTCTCAATCCCCAAGAAAAGTCAATCCGAGAAGAAATCCTGTCGGGCTTATCGGCCGACAAAGGCGGAGCTGCGCAGATCAGCACTGCCATGCGAGTGCTGGCGGAGATCATCGCGAGCGATGTGTCGCTGTTGGTCACATTCAATCATGCAATTGATGGTGTCATTCAGAATAATCCTAAGGCGAGAGCAAATCCCAAGGCGTTAGCGCAACTCGACGGGTTACAAAAGGCCACTTGTAAGCTGTCTATCGTCTAATCTTCAGCGGTTTGGGATGGAAAAAATCGCCAGGATGGAATCTCTCCAGGAAATCATCGCGGACATGACAGAAACCACAGAAACCAACGATACGTGCAGCGCAGATTCTCCACAACCACCGTTGTCGGCGACATCCGATATGTAGCTAGTTTCCAGCTCCGGACCCGCTGATTAAGAGTCAAGGTCAGCGCGGACCAGAACCGAACGTCGACAAGAAAGCCCAACCATTTTGAGACCCGCTTGCTTTTTCTTCGACAATGGAAGTTGTATGTTCTGCCCAGGTTCAGGCACAGAACAAGCACAGCCAACTCAGCCGACGCACAAGAAACATTTGTCTGCGCCTTTTGGTTAAAGGCGCTCAACAAGGAGAGTCGATCATGGTCAAACCAAAGCCCACATCGGCCAACGCCCAATTGACTTCCGCAGAGAAGGCGCAGGCCATCGCGCAGGAAGCCCACATCTAACTGTATCTGCTGATCTTGATGGACCTGACTCCCGCAGACACTATATGGAATCGCGGACTCGCCGGCCGGTCTGGCAGCGTATTTCCTCGATCACGACGCCTGCAGCTACGAGCTGATCTCACGTGTCTTTCAAGGACAAGCCGAGGGCCTCACGCGCGACGACATCCTCGACAACATCACCATTACCTGATTGACGAACACGGCACTTTCTGGCGCTCGTCTCTACTGGGAGAATTGGGGCAAACTCGGGTATTTCAATACCAAAGGCGTCGCGATCCCGATTGCCGTGAGCGTCTTCCCCGACGGACTTTATCCAGCGCCACGGAGTTGGACGGAGCGGGTGTACCCCAGACTGATCCATTACAACCGGCTCCCAAAGGTGGACACTTTGCGGCCTGGGAACAGCTCCAACTGTTCGCAGAAGAAGTTCGCGCGGGCTTCAGATCGCTGCGGTAGGGTTCTTCAAAAAGGAGGCATTATGAAGCTCACAGGAAAAAAGGCTCTTATCACCGGCGGTAACAGTGGCATCGGTCTGGCCACAGCCCGCCTTTTCATTGCTGAAGGCGCACAGGTCGCCATTACCGGTCGCGACCAGAAGACGCTCGATGAAGCGGTGGCAGAACTCGGACCACACGCTCGTGGCTACCGTGCAGACATCACTGTTGCGGAAGACCGCGAGCGGGTCTTTGCAGCCCTGGCCAAAGATTTCGGGAAACTCGACATTGTGTTTGCCAACGCCGGCATCTCCGGCCGGACGCCTACCGGCTCGACCGACGAGGCCATTTTCGAGAAGGTGATCCACACCGACCTTAACGGCGCTTTCTTTACCGTGAATTCAGCGGTGCCTCTACTGAACGACAACAGCAGCATCATCTTTAATGGATCGGTGCACAACTATCTGGGCCAACCGGGTCTGGCCGCATACGCAGCCGCAAAGGGTGGTCTCGTGTCGATGGCGCGAGCGATCGCCGCAGACCTGGCACCGCGCAACATTCGTGTGAATGTCGTCGCACCGGGCGCGATTAAGACTCCTCTTTGGAAGCGCGGACCCCGCGCCGCTATGTCCACAGACGAGTCCGCCACAGAAGCGAAGTTCTTCTCATCTGTAGTTCCGCTGGGCCGTTGGGGTGAGCCGGAAGAACTTGCAAAAGCCGTGCTGTTCCTTGCCTCGGAGGATTCCTCATACGTCAACGCGGTCGAGCTGATGGTGGATGGCGGAGCCACGGGTGCCCCGTTTGGAGCGCCCATTCTTCGCCGCTGACAGCAGAGAATTTTGGGTGCGTATCCGCAAGTCGTATCTCTTTGTTGAGATCGAATCGGAAATGTCCGCTGATACACTATCAGATGTCCCAATCAAGGCAGATCATAGAATAGACGGAACGGCGGTTGCCAATACGCCTTTCACATCAGCACAGATCGCTCTAATGCGATTGTGTTTCATCGTGCATCAGTAAATCCTAACATCCACCGATTCGGGTGGAAATACAGCCAGCTAACCAACACGCCAGAGGTGGGGGTGACACATGGTGACGCATATTTTAGAAAGTCTCTTATGAGAATGATTTAATGGAAAGTTATCAAAAACAGCGTCACCCTCTGTCACCTGTCACCCGGTCGCATGTGCGGGATTGAAACTATTTATAAGGCACCCCATCCGAAGCCTCTTCCCCGACAAGCAAAGAAAACGTTGCGCCAAGAGTCCATCCATGAGGGGCGCTGTAAATTCGACCGTGCCGCTCCAGAGGTCGATCATGTCGATCTGAATCCAAGGATCAACGCATTTCCATTTTGGAGCCTAAAAATAGAAGTTGAACGGCATGCCGTCAGCATAACCGCCGGTTGATGCCATTCGTCGAGCGCGACCGCTCAAACATCGGGTCGCAATCGGCGCTCCGAATTGACGTGGCAATATCGGCGCCAAGACGGACAAACGAAGCGCCGGCACACGACATGAATGCGCACCGCGCCGCTAGCAACGATGAGGAAACTGATGGATAGCAAAATACAAAATAGACTGTCCGGCTTACGTTATGTAACTCTACGCTCTATACGGATGCCCCGGTCATCGCGTGCTCGATCGGTCGAAGCATGCCATCTACTTTAACGATCTATCCCAATCGTCCGGAAAAATCCCGCCTTTTCCAGTTTTTCGACAAACGAATTGTCGAAAAATTCCCTTGAATTGGCCTTCTTGGCCTGGGGGAATTCTTTCTCATTGAGATAACCTAATTCGGCCCGGATCACTTGATCTCGTACAGCGAAACTCGTTTCCCAATGCGGCGCGTACGCGTCATAGGCATCGTCGAGCGTCGTTTGATCGTCAATCTTAACAAACTTGCCGATAGCTTTCGTTGCCATCGCCTTATCCCTTTTCGCTAACACGACTCCCTCGGCCATCGCTTTAAGGAACGCAAGGACGGTATTCGGATTGTTATTGAGGTACTTCTCCGCTGCCTTATAGCCGTTCAACATTCCTGGGATGCGCAGCTCTCCTATGTCTACCAGAAGATTTAGCCCAGCCTCCCGCGCCTTCAGCGTGAGGGGAGCAGATATGGTGCCTGCTGCAGCGGTGCCCGTGAGGATGGCGGTCAATATAGGAGGAACTTGATCGTTGTACACAAATTTAACATCGAAATCTGGAATCAACCCAAATTTCTTGAGCACCTCCCGCGTTGGGATATCGATGGCACCTCGCGGCGTGCTTACGGCCACGGTTTTTCCCTTGAGCTGCTCGATCCTGGTGATTCCTTTTGCGCCCCACATCTGGAATACATAGTACTGCAGGTGTGCGCCGAAATATTTGACGGGAGCCCCGCTCAGCCGAGCGCTGATAATCGATCCATTGACATCAAAGTCAACCTCCTCGGAAAGAAGACCTTTCAACGCCACCGTGATGCCGAAGATCTGCACTTTGGCCTTGAGGCCGTATTTCGTAAAGAGGCTGGCTTCAGAGGCGACAAAAAGAGGAGTGAACGCAGCGCTCGGTGATACGTAGGCAACCGTCACATCAACTTTTTCCGGTTTTCCGCCGATCTCTGCCGCCGCCACAACGAGAGGAAAAGTTAGTAGTAAAATCGAGCCGACGAGAATTCGCTCCTTTCGCCACTTTGGAATAAAAAGGCTTGCAACAAACATTTTTCCTCCAAATGGATTTGGCAATTTTTTACCTGCCGCGAAAACCACCCGAAATGATTACGGTGACCTGCGCGAATGAGAGGCTCGGCAAGCCAAACAAGGCCCCCACGACCAACATGACTTCGACAGCGCCTCGCAGCCGCGTTTGCATGGGTACATGCCCGAACAATCATACAGAAAGTTACCGCTCAATGAGCCATCGGCCTCTCAGGCAGCGTGAAAGTGAACGTTGAACCTTTACCCACTTCACTTTCCACCCAGATCTTCCCTCCATGTAGCTCAACAAACTTCTTTGCCAACGTTAAACCGAGTCCCGTACCCTCGACCTTGTGCCCATAGTCAGAGCCCACTTGACGAAACTCCTCAAAGATTTTCGGCTGGTCCTCGGGAGCAATGCCGACGCCTGTGTCACTGACCGAGATCTCCGCGCCATTATCCGTCTTATTGGCCGTGATGCAGATACGACCTCCCTCTGGGGTGAACTTCACTGCATTGGAGAGAAGATTGAGGAGGATCTGTTTAATCTTACGCTCATCGCCCACATACTCGCCGAGCCGCTCGTCCACGTCTATATCCAACGTGATCCCGTGCTTCACTGCCCGCTCGCGCACAAAGGTCCGTGCGTTGTCGATGGCCAACGGTAGATCAAACGGAGCTAGCTCCAATTCCATGCGGCCGGCTTCGACCTTTGAGAGATCGAGAATCTCGCTAATGAGAGACAGCAGATGCTGGCCCGATGTAAGAATATCCGACGTGTACTCAGCCTGTTTCTCGTTCAGCTCGCCGAACAGTTTCTCCTGCAAGACTTCAGAGAAGCCGATGATGGCGTTGAGCGGCGTTCTAAGCTCATGGGACATGTTGGCGAGAAATTCTGATTTGTGCCGGTTGGCAGTTTCGATCTGGTGGCTCTTATCTTCGATTTCCCTAAACAGACGAGCATTTTGAATTGCCAAGACTGATTGAGTCGCAAAGGTTTTCATTAGCTCGATGACTTCGGGCCGAAATTCTCCTGTCGATTTCCGTCGTATCACTAAGCCGCCAATGATGCGCTCTTCCCGTAATAACGGTACCACTAGGCTGGCACGGAAACCGAACCGTTCCAGGAGCTGGCGCATTCGGGGTCCATACGAGCGCTCTTCGAGAATATTGGGCACTTGCACTGGTTCGCGGGTGGCTGCTGCCCGGCCGACCACTCCGTCACCCAGTCGTGGTGGATGGGCATGGAGGGCTTCAATAAGTTCCTCTTCCATATGGTCTGTGGCCCGAAGCAAAAACTCTTCGGATTGCTCGTCATATTCGTAAATCGCTCCACCATCAGCACCACTCAACTGAACTGCGTGGGAAACAATTCTCGTTAGTACGGTCTCCAAATCCAAAGTAGAACTAACCGCCTGGCCAACTTCGCCCAAGGCTTTTAGCTCACCGACCGATCGCGCTAGCTCTTGGGTCCTCATTTGTAGTTCTTGGAAAAGCCTCACGTTCTCGATAGCGATGACGGCTTGGACAGCAAAGGTTTTTAGAAGGGCGATTTGTTTGTCGGTGAACGGCTTCACCTCCGTCCGGCGGACCGATATCGCCCCGATTGCTATGCCCTCGCGCAGTAATGGGATCGCAAGTAGTGTTCGTATACCCATTTGTGCCGCACCAGTCCCACTCTTAATACGCCAAAAGTCATCTTCGACTTCTCGCACGTCATTGATATGAATCGTCTGGTGATCGACTATGGCGCGACCGACCGCGGAGCCGCGATCAACCGGACGAGTTTCTCCGGCTGTCCTGGTGGGTGCTGAACCGTAGGTTGCGACAATCCGATAGGTATCGTCTTCAACCCGAATTATTGCGACATTCGACGTTCCACAAATGCGCGCTGCATTCTCAGCAATTGTATCCAATACTGGCTGAATGTCAGTCGGCGAGGCGGCAATAGCACGCAGAATCTCGCTCGTGGCAGTTTGCTGTTCCAACGACTCCTTGAGTTCGTTGAACAGGCGCACGTTCTCGATGGCGATTACCGCTTGATCGGCGAATGTTTCGAGCAGCTTAATTTGCGCCGGTGTGAATGATGCCACATCGATACGGCGAGCGATTAGAACTCCAATGAGTTCCCGTTGCTGGCGAAGGGGAACGAAAAGAAATGTGCGCAGCGAACGCGGAGACATCAACGGGATTTCACTCTGCGCACTGTCGGGAATGTGAAGCGTACCATGCTCGCGCAGCCATTGAACGGCTGGCGCATCAAAACCCATCTGCACAGGAGCGCTAATTGGTATTTGACCGAAATGGGACCGCGGTACCAGAGCGTTTCCTTCCTGGAGCCGCAGCACCACGTCATCAATGCCACAAACCCGCGCCGCGCTTTCGACGATCGCGTCAAGAACCGGCTGCACATCCGTAGGCGATCGGCTAATGATGCCGAGCACCTCGGCCGTTGCCGTTTGATGCTCTAGCGCCTCGCGCAATTCCGCGTTGCGCTCTTGCAACTCTTTGAACAGCCGCACGTTCTCGATCGCGATGACGGCTTGGTGCGCGAAGGTCTGTAGGAGCGCGATTTCCTTTTCGGTGAACGGCTGAACCTCGATTCGACCGACGGCAACCGCGCCGATCACTCGGCCTTCACGGATCATTGGCACGCCGACAGCACTCCGAAGGTGGAGAGCTTGGCTGAGTGACTGGCTATATTCCGCATCCACCTGCGCGTCCGGGATATGCACAACACCTCGCTCCTGAATGATGCGCCCGTGTATTCCGGTTCGCGCCGGGCGCATCGGAAAGATGTGCTGCATAACCTCGGCGCCCTCAGTGGTAACATGTGAGTGCGCCGCCAAATGTATCAGCTCGCCGTCATACCGAGAGACTACCCCCATCGCGGCATCGCACAAGCGCATGGCGCTTCCTGCAATGGTATCGAACACCGGCTGTGTGTCGGTCGGCGACTCGCTGATGACGCGCAGAATCTCGCTTGTCGCAGTCTGCTGCTCGAAAGCTTCGGTGAACTGACGCTTCCAATTCTGCAACTCTTCGGCCGTTGCTTTTTCACGCTGCAAACACTCCGCGAGTTGCTGGCGCAGTTCCGCATTGGCCTGGGCTTGTTCAGCCACAGACGTTTTCATCTTCAGACGCTGTTTCGTCTTCCTGGTCTTGCTGCCTTTTTTGGTGGTAATTGCCATAAAACAAAAAAGACCGAAACGGAGCTGTTGATCGCGGGAGAAACTGGCGTGATTGGGATACGCTATGGTGTCAATCTCCCCCCAGCGGCTGAGCTGACTTTTACTTCAGACGGGTTTGCTTCGTCAACGAAAGAACACCGGGGGGAAATTGGATCGCCTGAAGTGAACTGCACTCCCCATGCGCCGATGAAGCGATTGAACACCGCCCATCGCGCTCCTTGCCGCCATTCTCGCTCCGTTACCGGCTATTGCCTGGAACATCCCCGGCCACATGCTGAGCGGCACAATTGCATATCAAATCCTGCAACGGGAGAATCCCAGCGACCATTCCGGCCGTTCGATTAGTTCTGGAGAAAAATTCCTGGTATGACAGCCACTGGAGACCACAACTGGAGAAACTGCCAGACACCGAACGCGATGAAATGCTCTTCATGCTCGCAGCGCGTTGGGCCGATGACATCCGCACGCGGGATAAAGCCGAGAACCGTCTGCCGTGGCACTACGTGGACTTCCCGTTCAAACCAGAAGGCGAGCCAGTGAGCATCCAGGTCATTCAGCCGCCCGAAGAGAATATCCTCACAGCCATAGCAGTGAATGAGCGGATTCTGCGAAGCGGGAGCGACCCGGCGAAGCGAGGGATCGCTCTGAGTTGGCTGTTCCACCTGATAGGAGACATCCACCCGCCGTTCATGTCGTAACGTTGTTCTCGCGGGAATATCCCAAGGGCGATGAGGGTGGAACGGAGACCTGTGTTCGCGTCGCTCAGGGCCGTGCGGCGTTGTCGCTGACCAGTTGTGGGATGAACTGCTGACGTCGAGCAATAACACACGGACCCTAAGAAACATGGCAATTGACCTTAGAAGCAGATTTCCAAAGAGCCGGTCTAACCGAATTGGGCACTGAACTAATCCGTCTCAACTGTGACATTATTTACACCATCGGGAATGAAGCCAGCGCTGGCCGCCAAAAACGCAACCAAAAAAATACCCATCATCATAAGTAACACTAGCGATGCGGTTAGAAGCGGATTCGTCGCGAGTTTAGCGTGGCCAGGCGGGAACATCACCGGCCTGACTAGTATTGGCGGCGAATTGGTGGGTCAACGGCTTGACCTGCTCAAGGAAGTTATACCCACACTCTCACGGGTAGGCTTTCTCTGGAGTCCAACCAGTCCGACCACGTCCTTTAACTTGAAAGAGACGGAGGCTGTAGCTCGGTCTCTAGGGGTGAGTATTCAATCATTGGAGGTGAAAGATTCGGATGAGATCGAAAGAGCCTTTGAAACCGCTAGCAGTAAACGCAGCGAGGCGCTTCTGCTAGATGCCGGGGGCTTTTTCGCGGCTAATCAAAACCGGATCATAGATCTGGCGCTAAAGCACCGGCTTCCTGCCTCATATAGCAACGCACGATATGTTGAAGCAGGCGGACTGTTGACTTACGGACCTGACCGTTGGGCGCAATACCGGCGCGCCGCCGACTACGCGGACAAAATTCTAAAAGGCGCAAAACCCGCTGACCTGCCCGTCGAGCGGCCCCAAAAATTCGAGCTGGTCATTAATCTCAAAACCGCCAAACAAATCGGCCTCATCATTCCGCCCAATGTACTGGCAAGGGCGGACAAGGTGATTCGGTGAATATTTCTTGGGTCCATGGTTTTCGGCATTGTCGTTGCGCTTTGATTGTCTGTTGCGGCGCGGCACTCCAAGAAAAAAGCACTGCCGTAGAAAGCGGCGCCGATTATTTCCGGAGCGTTTCGCGACGCCGCTTCTCAATCTCGACATCGACTTGACGCGCCTTCTCGTTAGCGTTTCTGAGCTTCTCTTTTTCGGCTGCCAATGCTTCACGCTCTTTGATTAGCAAACGTTTCTCCTCTGAGACTTTATGATACTCGCCAAGGACTTGAATCCAAGTCTTAGCCGGTTCAACTAGTTGACTATTTGGATAATCTTTCGCAAGCATCCGAAAATATGAAAGTGCGCGAGGGTAGTTTTTCTTTGGATTGGCTGAATAAGCCGAAACCATCCCGAGGTTGAACAGGGCAAGATCAGGATCCACACTGCCGTCCTGCAGTGCTCTCTGACATTCGTCGTACGCAACTTCGTATTGCCCCTGCGACAACAACGCTTGAGTTCGGGCTAAAGCGAGGCCTCGCTTGTCCACCGCCGTATCGGACTTGTCAGTCAGTGATGAACAACCTGAGATGAAAGTGAATGCGATTGCTATAACAGACAGAAAACATCTTTTCATTTGAATATCCCCAGCGCTTTCCAGCGCATAAAAGAACGCAAATTCAAAATAGTTGGGAGGATCTGAGACCTTACTGCATCAACCCATTTATTGCCGGGGACGCTCGCCAGCCAATAGGCCAAAATGAGGCTTAAGCTAGCCAGGAACAGAGTCGCCCATAGCGTAAATTTCTGGTTTTCTCTTGCAGCCTCTTCGATGGAGCTTATTCTTTGTTGCAAACTGTTTTGGAGATTACTTTTGAAGGCTTCGTGCTCCCTCAATAAATAATCGACGATATGGTTTTTTTCCTCCGCATATCGGCTTTCCGCATATGGTTGTTTCGTTCTGATGTATGCGACTTCTCTTTCAAATAGCTCGCCATACTGGACATGATACTTTCCGGCTTGAGACAAATGTTGGAGTTGATCGTCGGATGTCGCCAACAGTTTTAATCGTTGAAGACAACGCTCAAAGTCTTCTTTGAATTGCTTATACTGCTCATAATTTACGGTTGCTTGGGTCGCAGTAAATTTGCCAGCGTACCTGACCTCCGATAAAAACGCGTCGGCTAACACATCCGATTGATCGATCATCTTTTGATCAATCCTGACTGCGGTGTGCGCCAAAGAGCTTAGCCTACCCAGTTGAAACACCGCATAGCCGGAGACTGCTAGCATCAGGCTGAGCATTACCGCATGGGCGATTAAAAACCGCCGCACAATTGGCCTGGACATTAGAGTTTCCCTTCCGTGTAAGGCGGCGCTATATACTCGATATGAGTCTCGCCTGAGCGAATATGATCATCAGAAAATGCCGTAGTTTCGCCAACCGGGATGCGCACGGTGAAAGTTGTGCCTTCTTTGACTTGGCTCTGTACGGCTACTGTTCCGCCCAAAACGTCGACGAAGCTTTTAACGACGTAAAGGCCAAGCCCGGCCCCGGAATGATGCCGTGTGGTGCTGCTGTCGATTTGACGAAATTTTTCAAAAATCTGCGGCAGGAACTCTTCAGCAATACCGATTCCAGTGTCTCTGACGTAGAACTCAATATAGTTCTGCTCTACCGACCGAAAGCAAATATCTACAGATCCCTGGTCGGTAAATTTGATCGCGTTGTCGACCAAGTTAATCAGAATCTGACGAAGCTTCATCCGGTCACTGAAAATCTGTGGCAAATCGACTGCAACCTTCCAGTTTACCGACATATTTTTTTCTCTGGAAACCATGCCGTAATCGGATTCCAGTTCTGCTGCGAGTTGATGAATATCGATTCTCTCTTTATTGGCTGTGACCACCCCTGTCTCGATCTTGGTAATCTCTAGAATTTCATTGATGAGGGACAGAAGGTGACTTGATTGTGTTCTGATTTTTTCATGTATTTTTTCTTGCTCTGGGCTAGACTGGCCGAACACGCCCATATTCAACGCTTCAGCGCAATTCATGATGACGTTAATCGGCGTGCGCAATTCGTGGGACATGACGCCAAGAAACTCATCTTTGATTCGGTTGGATCTCTCCAACTCGATTGCCTGATGTTTCGTTTGCTCGTAGAGGTGCGAGTTATAGAGTGCAATGGCAGCTTGGTGCGTCAGATTCGTAAGAAAACCTTCCTCATCGGCCGTGAGGTCAACCTCTTCTTTTGAATAAAATGACAGGACGCCCAGAACGGTACCTCTGACGATCATTGGCAATCCGAGGTATGTTATGAAGCCTTGCCTACGCAATGAATCGGGATCAGCAGTTCGAGAATCACTCTGCACACACGGGATCAATAACGGAGAACCCAGTTTAAAAACCTTTTGAGCCAGGCCCCGTTCGTTGTCCATAAAATGTTTGTCGCGGCCATCAGGAAAATGGATCGGCTCAAGAGTTCCGTTTTCATTGCGCCAGCTGAGTGAAATGTACGACGAAGGGAACAAACTGCTGACGCCTTGAACGAGCGCGTTTAAAACATTCGCAAGATCAAGGCTTGAGGTCATTGCTGCACTGATCTCATGAATTGCAGTTTGTCGAAGATTTTGTTTTTGAATTTCCGTCTCGGCTAACTTGGCATCCGCCGCCCGCTGCTCCAGAGTTTTGGCGAGGTCATCGAATGTTTTGGCCAAATGACCAAGTTCACTTTCGCCGTAAGGTAGACCCGTACGGGCTTGGAGATTACCAGCCGCTAATTGCTTCGTGGCGCTCATAAGATCGCGCACCCGCCTGAGAACAAAGAGATCAGCGCCGAACCACGCAGCGATCAGGGTCAAAACGCTCAGGACCCCCAGGATCATTAAGTTTTCTCTCAATGTGCGCTCGGCTTCGGCAAACGCGGTCCGAGCCGGAACTTGAATTCCCGCATAGATGACTTTCCCGGCTAGCCGATGATCAAGTTGCCGATACGTAATGAGACGGCTGATCTGGTCACTACCGGAAGATGTTAAATTTCCTTCCACTCCATGTATGAGCTTAGAATGACTTCGCCCGTTGATAACGATTGGTGTGTCTGTCTCTTTGTTATCCGGGTACCGGAGAAATACCTTGCCGCTTTCATCAAACAGTGAGAATGACGCATCGGAAGGGAGATGATTTTCCGCGGTCGTCCGAACGATCCATGAATAGTCGAGAACAACGAATGCGATACCCTGCAAAGCGCCAGAACTAGCGATGATCGGAAGTCCCATCTGAAGGATTGCCTTACCATCAGCACTGTCTTTCTGAACTTCACCTATGGAAAACTCCCGGGTGTCACCGGCATGGAGAATAGCTGTATTCCTCAAAGGTAGGCTGCGTAGAGTATTTGCACCACGCGCACTACACCGTAAATTGCCATTGCCATCGAGCACACCCAGATCGAAATAAAGGGGTTCCAGTAATCCGGCAAGAATCTTCTGGCATCCGACACTGTTGTGCTCTCGAATTTGTGGCAAATGCGCCAGCGTGATGAGAAGCTGGTGCGCATTCTCAAAAATGTGCCGCTGCTCAGCAACCATTATACGGGCAGATCCTAGTGCATTTTTCTGTACTTGTGCACCAATGGAAGTCCGATATCTTTGATCGGTAAATAAAATGACAGCGAAGGCCGGAATGACAGCCAAGAGAACGAAAGCAATCGAACGGGCCCGTAAGCTGGAGGTAAACCGGATCATCTCTGTACCTAAGCTTGGCTGATGGAATACAAATGATGCGCCACGGAATCCCGTGCCAGCCAAGTAAGATTCGGAATAGCCAAGCCTCGGAAGATTATTTAGACGCCGCAAGAATAACAAAAATCGGCATAGCGATGGCGGGAACCGGCAGGCCATCGTGAAACGGCAGACACTTGTCTTTTACGCGGCGCGTGAGTTTTGGGTGCAATTCGGCGGACGTAAGACGTGGCGGCTCACTGCTGCGAGAAGGAGTTTTAGCTCTGTTGGTTTAAAAAGTATCTCCGCAGCGCCAGCCGCAATAGCGCGCTTGACGGCAGGGTTGTTTGGAGGGCAAGCCGTGTTAACAATTGCGGGGATAGCCGCAGTCCGGTAATCGGCTTTGATGCAGGCAATGAGTTCATCACCGCCAAAACCTGGTAGCCCGAGATCCACGATAATGAGGTCAGGGTAGAGCGATCCCGCCTGCTCGGTCCCCTGCAAGCCGTCTCCTGCTTCGAATACCTCGTAGCCAGACCGCCGGAGTACAACTGCCATCAATTCTCGGACGGCCGAATTGTCTTCGACAATTAGAATTTTGCCGACCGTGGAATCCATTCACCTTGTTTCGACGCATTTACCGTACCAACACGCGTTTGCTTACTCCAACACCGGCACGGGTGGAACTCCTAGTAATAAGAAGAACGTTTGTCAGCCAAAAATACGAGATAGCAACCTGCCAAGATTTGTCATAATTTAAAGAGCGCGGCGAGAAATTAGGAGATTGGAACTAAGCGTCGCCCCGCACCTGCCGCATTAAATCCTTGATTCCATATTCGATTACTAGCCTTTTGCGCCGACGCTTTGCCCTAGCAGCCCGTGGTGAAAATGGTTTCGCTTAAACACCTGGAGTTAGCGACAGATGACAGCCGGCGTGAGAATTAATATGGCCTGACGAGTCGTGGACGCACACCATCGCGACAAGTATAGATTGGTAAGTCGCCGCCAGAGGATCAATATGCGTGAAAACGAGGCCCAAAACCGGCCTTGAAGACT
>Ga0065715_10000422_pt1 | contig 16510 bp, 14 predicted proteins | sample MisBulReplicate1_FD_59102 | JGI IMG/M metagenome (GOLD analysis project Ga0065715, IMG submission 59102) | Miscanthus rhizosphere microbial communities from Kellogg Biological Station, MSU, sample Bulk Soil Replicate 1 : eDNA_1 v2 (version 2) | ecosystem: Host-associated > Plants > Roots >...
CGTCGGTCAGCGCGCGCTCTGAGCGCTGCACGAGCAGCATGAGCTCGGCCAGCTCCGTGCGATCGAGCTCGCCCAGCGTCGCGACGTGCCGGTTGGGCACCACCATCACGTGCCCGGAGTTGTAGGGATACAGGTTGAGGATAACGAAGGCGGCCTGCCCCCGGGCCACTACGAGGTCGGCCTGGAGCGACGCGTCAGCCGCGTCGCAGAAGATGCAGCCGGTCCTTGGCTTGTCGGCGCTGGTCACGTAGAAGAGGCGCCAGGGGGAGTAGAGGCGATCCACGAAGTGAGAAGTGCTAAGTGAGAAGTGCTAAGTGAGAAGTGCTAGGTGGTCACACTCCAGCGCCGTTGGCTGCTCCAGCAGGTGCGCTTCCCTCAGGCGCAGGCGCATCCGAGTCCTTGTTGATCAACTCTTTCAGTTCTTTGCCCGGCTTGAAGTAAGGAACCTTCTTCGGCGGGACGTCCACCTTGTCGCCGGTCTTTGGATTGCGGCCCTTGCGCGGCTCGCGCTGGCGAAGGCGGAAACTGCCGAAGCCCCGCAGCTCGATTTTCTCGCCGCGCTGCAGGGCTTCGATGATGCTGGTGAAGACAGTGTCAACGATCAGTTCGGAGTGCTTCTTCGTGAGGTCCGATACTCGGGAGACCTCTTCGACGAGTTCCGCCTTGGTCATCTGCTGCCTCTATCACAGGGGACAGGGACTAGGGATCAGGATTCAGTGTGATACGCCTGCTGGCCGATTCCTGAATCCTGGCCCCTGATCCCTGCCGTTAGCTCTTATACCGGATGTGATCGCCGAGCGTGGCCTCGCCGGTGCCAGCGCTCTCCTGGTACGACTCCCAGTCCGCGCGGTACTCGTCGGACTTGAGCGCCCGGATGCTGAGCCCGATCTTCCNCTCGGCGGGACTCAGCTTGATGATCTTCATCTGGTACGTCTCGCCCACNACCAGCTCGATCTTCTCCTGGCCGTGAGCATCGTCGAACTCGGAGACGTGNATCAGGCCCTCGATGCCCTCGTCCAGCTCGACGAAGGCGCCGAAGTTGGTCATCCGNACGACCTTGCCCTCGATGACGTCACCGAGGTGGCGCCGCGAGAAGAAGTCGTCCCAGATGTCCGTGGCCAGCTGCTTCAGGCCGAGCGACAGGCGCTGGTTCTCGGCGTCGATGTTCAGCACCATCGCGTCGACGACGTCGCCCTTCTTCAGCACTTCGGAGGGGTGCTTGATCCGCTTGCTCCACGACATGTCGGAGATGTGGATNAGGCCGTCGATGTCCTCCTCGACCTCGACGAACGCGCCGAACTCGGTGAGGTTGCGGACCTTGCCCTTGATGCGCGTGCCNACGGGNTACTTCTCCGCCAGCTCGTGCCACGGGTTCTGCTCCACCTGCTTCAGGCCGAGCGANATGCGNCGCGCCGTCGCGTCCACGCCGAGCACCATCGCCTCGACGCTGTCGCCGACGTTCAGGATCTTCGACGGATGCTTGACGCGCTTGCTCCACGACATCTCGCTGACGTGGATCAGGCCCTCGACGCCAGGCTCCAGCTCGATGAAAGCGCCGTAGTCCGTGAGGCTCACGACCTTGCCGCTGACGCGCATCCCGACGGGATAGCGCTCGGCGACCGCCGACCACGGATCGGCCACGAGCTGCTTGTGGCCCAGCGACACGCGCTCGGTCGCCGGGTCGTACTTCAACACGGTGACGTCGATCTCGTCGTTGACCTTCAGCACCTCGGACGGGTGTCCGACGCGGCCCCACGACATGTCGGTGATGTGCAGCAGGCCGTCGATGCCGCCGAGATCGATGAAGGCGCCGTAGTCGGTGATGTTCTTCACCACGCCGCGCAACTGCTTGCCCTCGGCCAGCGTCTCGAGCGTGTGCTTCTTCTTCTCGGCGTTCTCCTCTTCGAGCAGGACCTTGCGCGAGAGAACGATGTTGCCGCGCTTTTTGTTGACCTTGATGACCCGCATGCGCAGGTCCTGGCCCTTCAACGCGTCGAGGTTGCGCACGGGGCGCACGTCGATCTGGCTGCCCGGCAGGAAGGCGCGCACGCCGATGTCCACTGCGAGCCCGCCCTTGATGCGTTCGATCACGCGGCCGACAACGACCTTGCGCTCGGAGTACGCCTTCTCCACCTCGTCCCAGATCTTCATCTTCTCCGCTTTTTCGCGGGAGAGGACGACGTAGCCTTCGCGATCCTCGGTGCGCTCGAGCAGGACGTCCACGACGTCCCCCGGTTGCACGATGACCTGGCGGTTCTCGTCGAGGAACTCATCCAAAGCGATGATCCCCTCCGACTTGAACCCGACATCAACGACCACACCCGTCTCCGTGACCTTCAGCACCGTGCCCTTGACGACCTCGCCTTCCGCGATGTGGCGGAAGCTGTTATCGTAAAGGTCCAGCAGCTTGGCGTATTCCTGCGGATCCACCTGATCGTCATCGTAGGTGGCCGTTCGACGGATGGATGAAGTCGGTGTCGCCTGGTCACCTCCTGATTTCCGGGTGCGGGGGGAAGCTGCCGCAGCAGCCTGCGGCTCGTGTTCAACGTTCGACATGCAGTACAAGTCCTCCTCGATCGATCGATTGCCGGAGTTGGTTGAGGAACCGGCGGTCCCGGATGTGCCGTCCGCGCGCAGTCGGCCCGTGCTCGTGTAGAATCCGGACCAGCTGAAATTGGATAAGCACTAGAAGATACGATACTTACCGACACTTTGTCAACCGACGCCTGCTGAAAGGACCCCCTCGCGATGGCCAAGTCGAGGACCCGACGTGCTTCAGCCAGGAAGGCCGCTCTCCGCACGACCAGCAAGAAGAAGGTGTCTCGCCGCGCAAAGCGGGCGCCACGCCCCGCGCGGAGGCGGAGGCCCGCCCGCAGTGCCCCCAAGGCGAAGAAGGCGAGCAGGGCAAGCAAGGCGAGCAGGGCAAGCAAGGCGAGGAAGGCAAGCAAGGCGAGCAGGGCAAGCAGGGCGAGCAGGGCAAGCAAGGCGAGGAAGGCGAAGGGACCACGGGCCGCGGCTCGAAAGCTCGCCCCGTCGAAGAAAGCCAGCTACGCCCGCAAAGCGAAGAAGCCGCGGACGGCGAAAAAGGCCGCGGCGACGCCCAGGCCGAAGGCCGTCGTTGTTATCGCGAAGCCGCCAAACGCGCCCAAACCAAGCGTGACGCCGGCGCCGGCACCGAAAACGGCGACTCCCCCGCCGCTGGCCGCCGCCGCACCGAAACCGGCTGCCACGCCGCGGCCGAAGGCGCCGAAGCCCAAGCCGGCATTTCCGCCGCCGGGCCTGCACCGGGAGCGCAGGCGCTTGCCGGAGGCCGAGGCCTTTCCGACGCCGCCCTCTTCTCTCGATCTTGCCGTCCACCCGTCGGCCGCCCGCTCGGGGCAGGCTGGAATCCAACATCACCTGGCGGATCACCCGGAAGCCGGCCCCGCGCTGACCGGCGGGGATCTCGACGCGAACTGGGAGACGGCCTACAGCACGGGCGACGAGGCACCCGGCGGCGACAACCCGACGCCCGACCAGGACATCGTCGACCAGATTGGAAAGTCGCTCGGCCTGGAATACGAAGACGACGAGGAGCTGAAGGGCGCGGCCAAGCTCGAAGAGCGCGACAAGCACCGCTGGGAGCTGGACCCGGCTTCGTCGGAGGACTACGAGGACCGCTGACGGCGCCGGACACTCTCGAGCACACGCTCCACAACGTCGGCGGCGGGCACTCCAGTGGTGTCGATGACCTCGGCGTCCGGTGCGATCGTCAGGGGCGACGCGGCGCGGGTCGAGTCGATCCGATCGCGCGTCGCCAGCGCAGTCGCGACGTCGCTGAGCACCTGCGGCCTGCCGCCATGCGCGGGATCCGCCGCGCGACGCCGCGCCCGTTCCTCGGGCGACGCATCCAGGTAGACCTTCACGTCCGCATCCGGGAACACGACGGTGCCGATGTCCCGGCCTTCCATCACGACGCCCCCGGCCTCGGCGAAGGCGCGCTGACGCGCGACCAGAATCCGCCTGACGGCAGGCAGCCGCGCGACGGACGTCACCGCGCGATCGATGTCGGGGGTGCGAATCGCCTGCGTGACGTCGACGCCGTCAACGGTCACGCGTCCGTCGCTGATGTCGACATGGGCGGCCTCGGCCAGCGCGCCGACCGCGGCCTCGTCGTCGAGATCGAGCGCACGGTGCAGAGCCAGCCACGCAATCGCGCGATACATCGCGCCGGTGTCCACGTGGCGGTACCCCAGCGCCCTGGCGATCGCGCGTGACACGGTGCCCTTGCCGACGCCCGAAGGCCCGTCAATCGCGATCACCATCGGTCTCATCGTCAAACGGACAGTCTAACAGGGGTCCGTTCAGGTCCATAGGTCGATGGGTCCATGGACTTATGGATTTATGGACCTATGATCTCTTCTCGATGAGATTCGCGCGCCGCACGCTGCTCCTGCTGCTCCTCACGATCGTTCTCGCCGGAATCGTCTGGGGGCCTACCTACGCGCGGGGGCTGTCGCTGGTCGTCCGCGCCGCGCATATCGAGGGCTGGCTCGGTCACGTCGCCGGGATGCAGATCCACGCGTGGCACGCCAATGCGGCCGAGCAACTTCCCACGCGTCACGGCCCGATTGCGTCGCGCCTCTATGTGCCCGAGGGCAAGGTCCGGCGCGCCACGGTCCTCACGCCGGGCATCCACGCCATGGGGATCGACGAGCCCCGGTTGAAGGGCCTCGCCGGCGATCTGGCAGCGAGCGGGGTGGCGGTGCTCACGATCGCGCTCCCCGATCTGACACGCTACCGCTTCTCCCTCGATGCGGTGGACGAGATCGAGGACGCGGGGTTGTGGCTGTCGAGCCAACCAACGCTGTCGCCCGACGGCAAGACTGGCTTGATGGGCATCAGCTTCGCGGGCGGCTTGTCCGTGGTCGCCGCGGGACGTCCGGCGCTTCGCGATCACGTGGCGTACGTCTTCTCGTTCGGGGGGCACGGCGATATGCAGCGTGTGCTGCGGTACCTTTGCTCGGGCCTCGAACCGCGACATCCCGGCGAACCTGCCACGGCGCCTCAACACTTTCGTGCACCGCACGACTACGGCGTCGCGGTCATCCTGCTGTCGCTCGCCGATCGAATGGTGCCCGCCGAACAAGTGGACGGCTTGAGGAACGGCATCGAGACCTATCTCACGGCGTCGCAGTTGACGCTGGTGGACATGACGCGCGCGAAGTCCGTCTACGAAGACTCCAAGCGCATCGGGGCGAGCCTGCCCGAGCCCTCGCACACGCTGATGCAGATGGTGACCAATCGCGACACCGGTGGGCTGGGCGCGCGCCTGCTTCCGGTGCTCGACGCCATCGAGGTCTATCCCCCTTCGATGTCACCCGAGAAGTCGCCGCCGCCATCTGCGCCGGTGTACCTGCTGCACGGGACCGAGGACACCGTCATCCCCGCCGTCGAGACGCTGCTGCTCGCGAAGCATCTCGAGGACGAGCACATCGAGGTCCACCCGCTGCTGAGCGGCCTCATCACGCATGCAGAAGTGGACAAGGCCGCGGCGGCCAGCGAAACGTGGAAGCTGGTGGGCTTCTGGGGGCGGTTGCTGGATCGGTAGGTCCATGGGCCGTCGGGTCGGTGACTTCATTCACGTGGCGACGCGGCTGGAGTACATCTCCGAAGGGTCGGCGGACGACCTGATGGAGGTTCGCAGGGTCGCAGCCCCTCTAAGCGGGCTCATCGGGTCGCTCGACAGTCGCGCGCGATGACTCATGGACCTATGGCCCATGTGCGACCGCCTCTTCCACCGCTTCGAGCAGTTGCTCGTCCTCGAACGGCTTCAGCAGAAACCCGGCGGCGCCGGCCTCGACGGCACGCGCGGCCATCCTCGAGTCGCCATGGCCGGTGATGAAGATCGTCGGGATCGCGCGACGCTCGGCTCTCAGGTGGTCGTAAAGTTCGCGACCCGACATGCCGGGCATCCGCACATCGAGGATGAGGCACGCGGGCGGATGGCTCGCCGGGTACGCGAGGAAGGCTTCGGCGTCCGCAAAGGTCTCGGCGTGATATCCAGCCGCCTGGAGCAGGCGGGCCAGCGCCCGCCGCACCGACACGTCGTCGTCGACGACGGCGATGAGCGGACGCGTGGAGGTCACACGGCGCGGCCCCCCACCAGGGGCAGCACGAACGTCATGATGGTTCCGCGCGGCGTCCGCCGCTTCGCGGCGATGCGTCCCTCGTGCGCTTCGACGATCGAGCGGGCGATCGACAGTCCCATCCCCATGCCGCCGGGCTTGGTCGAGAAGAACGGCTCGAAGATCCGATGGTCGGCGCCGTTCACGATCCCGACTCCCGTGTCTTCCACCATGACTTCGACGCTCGTCGGCGTCAACTGGGTGCACAGCAGCACCCGGCGCTCGTCCGAGCCGGTACCGACCGCCTCCAGCGCGTTCAGGAGCAGGTTGAGGATCACCTGTTGCAGCTCGACGCGATTGCCGTGGACGATCGCCATTTCCGGCGTGAGATCAACCTCGACCGAGACGCCGCGAATGATGGCGTCACTGCTCACGAGGCGGACAACGCTCTGCAGCACCGTGTTCAGGTCCAGCAGCACGTGGTCGGTCCGGCCCTTGCGCATGAGCTCGCGGAGCTGCTGAATCACATCGGCCGCGCGGCGATCGTCCTCGACGATGTCGTCGAGGATGCTGCGGATTTCCTCGACGTCCGGCTGGCTGCTGTCCAGCAGGCGCCTGGCCGCCTGCGCGTTGCTGAGGATCCCGGCCAGCGGCTGGTTGAGCTGGTGGGCCAGCGACGCCGTGAGCTCGCCCATCGTCGATACGCGGCTGAAGTGCGCGAGCTCCTGGCGGCTGCGCTGGGCCTCGAGCTCGGCGCGCCGCCGCTCCGTGATGTCCGTGTGCGTGACGACGGCGCCGCCGTCGGCGCCCGAGAGCGGTACCGCCGACAGCACGGCCCACCGTTCGCCGGCAGGCCCGTCGGTTTCGTACTCGATCGTGAACATCGACCGCGATCGTCCGAGGACGGCCTCGATGCCGGCCCTCGCCGCGCCCGCGTGCGGGGCCCCCTGCATCGACGCCATGAGGCACAGCTCGAGATAGTTCGCGCCGACGCTGACGTCGCCCGTGACGATCTCGTGCTGGTCGTGCGCCAGCGTGGTCCAGCGTTCGTTCACCGCGATGATGCGGCCAGTTCGGTCGAGAACGGCGACGCCCGTCGAGAGCGACGCGAGGATGGCCGACTTCATGGCTTCGCCGGCATGCAGCGCCGCGTCGGCGGCCTGGCGCGCCAAAGCGCCGGCGAACACCTCGCTCACCAGGCGCAAGCGGGCGCGGAGCAGTTCGGGCCACGGCCGCGGACCATCGATCGACGCCAGCACGAGCGCGCCAAGGACCCGTCCGCCGGCGCCAATCGGCATCGCCAGAACGGCGCGCACCGACAGCCGGCGCATCGACGCGCGTTCATCGGTGGCGAGCGTGCCCACGTCTTCCACCGCGACGGGCGCGGCATCGAGCGTCGGCGCAACGAGCCAGCCCAGGTCCCGCATCGGATCGACCGAGCTGACCACCGGCACGCGCGGCGCCACCCAGCTCGAACCCATCGACATCGACGGCGCATCAGAGGACCGCACGAGCAGCCACGCGCAATCGACCTGCAGGTAGACGGCGAGCTTGCCGAGCCAGATCGCCGCCGCGTCGTCCACTCCACGGCCCGGCGCCAGGACGAACGCGCCGGACATGCGCGAGAGCAGTTGCTCGAACGCCAGCCGATCGGCCAGCTCCGCTTCCGTGCGCCATCGCTCCTGAATCAGCGCGCCGAGGCACAGCAGGGGCACCGCCATCACGCTGAGAAACAGTTGCAGGGCCAGCACCGCATCGGCCGCCGGCAGCCCGTTGAATGGACCGCGGCCGTGCGTCCCGGCCCAGCTCGCGACGAGCGCCGTCGACACCAGCGCGAAGCTGACGCCGCTAGGACCGAAGCGCACGGCGGCCCACAGGAAGCACGGCAGCAGGAACGCCACCGGCGTCCGCGGCGACCCGGGAATGAGCGAGTCGCCGATCGGCGCCTCGAACACCCCGACGGCAATCGCGATCGTGAAAACCGCCAGGAGCGCCGCTTCGATCTGCACGCGCGGCCGCGCGGTGGCCGTCCAGCGGGCCAGGTCCCTGACCAGGGCGACGACGGCAGGCACGATGATGAGGTCCGCGAGGATGTTCGAGAACGTGCGCGCGCGCCAGACGGCCCAGAAGGCATCGCCGCGCAGAACGGCGACGACACCGGCGTCCGCGAAGGACGAGACGATCGGCGCCAGCATCGCACCGCCGACGATGAAGGCCGACATTCGCGGCAGCGAGTCGAAGCGATCCGGCGCGTCGCTGAGCGCCCGCACCGCCGCCGCGCCGATGAGCGCCTCCGAGCAGTTCGTGATGAAGAGCGCGAGCACCAGCGACGTCGGCCACCCGAAGCGCAGCTCCACGGCGAGGTGGCTGGGCAGCGCCGCCAGCAGGAGCCACCACCAGTCGCGCGGCGAGTGCATCAGCAGCGCCGCGAGGAGGATCGCGTTCGGCGGCCAGATGGCCGACGGGGTCGCCGGCGGAATCTTCAGCAGGGCGCCGATGTGGGCGCCGGCGTAGTACAAGAGGGCGACGGCCAGGGCCGCCGGAAGGCGGTCGCGCCATACGCGCGACATCTCGGAGGTTGAACTCACGGTCGGACGCGCTATTCTACGCAGTCCCGGCGCTCCGCGCGGGCCTTGAAACGGTTGAGCCGGTTCGAGAGGTTGTGGGAGCCACGTCGTCCGTTCGTGAATATGGGAGCACACATGAGGTCACTCGTTTCGATTGCGATTGCCGGGCTGATGCTCGCGGCGGCGCCTGCCGCCTTCGCGCAGAAGCCCATCGTGAAGACCGAGACCGTCACCAAGACCGTCACCATCGAAGCCATCGAACGCTCGCAGCGCCTGATCACGTTCAAGGACGAGCAGGGCACGACGGATACCGTGCAGGCGGGGCCAGCCATCGCGCGCTTCGACGAGCTGAAGGTGGGTGACAAGGTCACGTTCCGCTATTACGAGTCGATGGTCTTCCAGTTGAAGAAGGAAGGGGCTTCCGCCGCGGACAAAGGAGAAGTGGCCCTGAGCCGCGGCGCCGGGCAGACGCCCGGCGGTACGCTCGCTCAGCAGATCACGATGACGGTCACCGTCGTCTCGGTCGATCCAAACCTGCCGTCGATCACGGTAAAGACGCAGAACGGCGACGTCATCACGCGGAAGATCGAGGACAAGAAGAATCTCGAGGGTGTCGCGCCCGGCGATCGGATCGTGATCACGTACACCCAGGCGCTGCTGGCGGCGGTGGAGCCCGCGAAGTAGTGAACGAGCAGGACTGAAGTCCTGCTCCACAAGTGTGGCGCTACTTGCGTTACGGGAGGCGCTCGAGGCCCACTAGCGTCCAGCTTCCGCCGGTTCGACGGAAATAGACATCTACAGGGACCCAGTCGTGATGGTGGCTGTCGCGTGCGGCGACGGCCACCTTCAGATAGCCGCCCTCGCCCACCGTGACGCCGGATGGTGCCTGAACCGTGAGCGACGTGGAGTCCGACTTGCCCAGCGAACGCGACTCCCCCGTCGCATTGTCGAACGCGAACCACTCGGCCGAGTAGCCGCCGTCGGGTGGCGGCAGCTTCACCACATCAGTCGCGACGTTGCGGAAAGTCAGTGCGGCGCCGTCGAAGGCAAACTGCGTGAGCGGCGTCACCTTCGCGAGATAGGCGCGCCCGATGGCGTCGCGCCGCTTGATCAGCACGTCACCGAGGAGCTTCTCGGCGGCCGGATCGCTGAAGGCGCCGGCGTGCGCGGCCGCGCGGATCTTCTCGTCGCTGAAAGCCGTTACACGCAGTGCGGCCCAGAACGTGTCGTCAGCCCTGGCGCGCACCAGCGCCGGCGTCGGCACTCGCGGGACCCAGGCCTCCGGGTTGAATTCGTCGCCCTCGAAGCGGCCGACCTCCGGCAGTTCCTGATAGGGAACGGTCTGCCACGGGCTGAGGGCGAAGCCGAAGGACCAGAGCCGCTTCAGCATCGAATCCGGCTCCCACAGGTACTCGTAGCCTTCGTCCCAGTCGCGCGGCCCGTTGGCGCCGGTGCCGAACGTCGAGCCGACGTCCTGCAGGTAGTGCCTGACGATGCTGCGGCCGTTCTCCTCGACGACCGTGTCGAGCGTGTTGCCGGCTTTCATGTCGACCAGGTTCGTCCAGGCGCCAAACACCTTGAGCGCTCGCAGCGAGCGCCTGTGCTCGTGCGGCACAAGGTCGTTGGGATCGTCGCGCCTGCTGCCGTAGTACTTGAACGGGCCCACGACCTTGCCTGGCACCAGCCGGCCGGCAACGGCACGGTAGGTGCCGTCCGCATCGCGCGCGGCCAGCCGGAGCACCGCCTCGAGATCGTCACGGCGGTACGCGCGGCGCTTGCCGGGACGCGGCGAGATCGTGGCCTCCGGAGCGATATCCACTTGCTTCGGATCGATGCGGGTGATGAACGATTCAACCTGGTTGTAGCCCAGCGCCCAGAAGAGCCGCGTCGCGACCGCAACGGCTGCGCTGGATGCCTGCGGGTAGCCATTCGGATCGAACGTGAGAAACCAGATGACGCCGTGGCTGTCCTTTGCGGTGAACCCCGGTGAGAAGCCGGCGGACTTCGGACGGATGAACGTCCAGCGGCCCGGCGCCGGCGGCGCATCGACGATCTGGCCGTCCACGACTTCCTCGACGGTCATGTCGTGCGCGTAAATCCGATTGGTGAACCAGCTCGAATCCGGAACCTCGTCGATCGTGTTGATATCCTTCGCGCGCACATTCGGTGCAGGGTCGCCCCGCTTCGTGAACATGTGCAGCAGCAGATCCGGGATCAGATCGACGTCCTGCGGCGCGACCTTCGACGCGTTGACCGTCTCGGGCTCGCGCGGCAGCGGATCGTCGCGGTAGAACTTCGGACCGGCGCCGCGGATGGCGAACGTGGGGAACGCCGCCATCGCAAGCACGACGACGAGCGCGGCGAACCGGCGGCGGGAATTCGCTCGAATCATCAGAAGGCCGCCGCTCCGGAAAACGTGAGGTGCCAGCCTTCCGAGCCCCGGCTCACCTCGATGCGGAGCGGCGTCTGGGCCGGCCCGTGCAGACGCATGCCGACGCCCCAGTCGTGCTCGAGCCCGACGAAATTGAGATCTTCGCGGCGGCCCGCCACCTTGCCGGCGTCGTAGAAAATCGCCATGTCCATCCCCAGCCGGCTGGGAATCCAGCGGAACTCGCCGGACATCACGAGCGAGTGGCGGTCGCGGAAGCGCCAGCTGTGATACGCCCGCAGCGTGCTGCCGCTGCCGAGCGACGGCAGGAGGAAGTACGGCACCAGATCGTCGCCGAGTGTCGTCTTCATGTCGCCGCGGAACGACAGCACCCACGTCTCGCGCAGCACGGGCACGTGCTGAATCAGCGTCGCATCGAGACGGTTGAAATCGTACGCGCCGTTCGTGTTGCTGTAGTCGTGCAGCGTCACGCCGTAGTAACCGCCCTTGCGCGAGTAGCCCGGCGACGTGCGCCAGTCGATGGCGGCGGTCGCCTGCGAGTGGATGTAGGTCGGGTTCGTGCCCAGGCCCGGCGCGGTCGCGGGCGTGTAGGCCTCCTCGATCGACGGCGCTTCGCCCTTTCCCGATTTGATCGTGTAGCCTTCGACGCCCACGCTGCCAGCCAGCAGCGTCCAGTCGGTTGGCCGGAGCGCGGCGGTCACGTCGCCATAGCCCTCACTCAGGTCGAAGTTCGCCCGATCGTTCAGCACGGTGTCCATGCCGAGGCCGTAGAAGGCGGCTTGAGGCGCGTCCCGCCAACCGACGAGCGCGCCGATGGTCAGCTTGCCGTCGAGATGTTGCGAGGAGGTCGTGACCGCTTCGATCAGCTTGTAGTTCTTGATCGTGTAGAGGCCGCGGATGGCCGCATTGGAGTGATCGCCGTAGAGCCAGCCGTAGCCGGCGCCCAGCGTGAACCCGCCGCCGGAGTACACGCTGTCGAAGTACGGGAAGAACGAGTGAGACTTGGGCGTGAGCACGCCGCCGACGAGCTCCGAGATGTGCTCAGCCTTGCTCTCCGTCGCGGGCGGCGGGGTCTTTTCCTTCTCGGCCTGCGCGGCCGCGATCACCTCTTCGCGCGTGTCTTGCGCCGCTGCGGGAATCGGGCTTGCGAGAACGCCGGTACCGAGAGCCAGAATCGCGGCAACGACCAGACCGTGCGACACAGAAGGCGATGATAGCATTCGTTGACGCCGCCACCTCGTCAGGCGAGGATTACGCCGTGGAGCGATTGCAGAAGCTGCTCTCGGCCGCGGGCATCGCCTCCCGTCGTGCCGCCGAGGAGCTGATCCGCCAGGGCCGGGTCAGCCTCAATGGCCAGACCGTCACGGAGCTCGGCACCAAGGCCGACCTCGCGCACGACGAGGTCCGCGTCGACGGCCGCCGGGTGAAAGCGGTCGCGCGGCATCGCTATCTTCTCGTCAACAAGCCGAAAGGGTACGTGACGACGCTCAGCGATCCGCAGAAGCGCCGAACGGTACTCGAACTGATCGGGAACGTGCGCGACTACGTCTACCCAGTCGGTCGCCTCGACTTCGACTCCGAGGGGCTGCTGCTGATGACCAACGACGGGGATCTGGCGGCGGCGCTCACACACCCACGCCACCAGGTGGAGCGCGTCTACAAGGTGCGCGTCGCCGGCGTGCCGGGTCAGCGCGCGCTCGACCGACTGGCGCGCGGCATCGTGCTCGACGGCCGCCGCACGGCGCCGGCCGAGGTACGCCTCGTCCACGGCGATCGCGACACGAGCGCGAAGTCGGCCGTGCTGCTGATCACACTACGTGAAGGACGGAACCGGCAGGTACGGCGGATGTGCGAAGCGGTGGGTCATCCCGTGGAGCAACTGACGCGCATCCGGATAGGGCCGATCACGGATGGAGGGCTGAAGCCCGGTCAGTCGCGGGACCTGACAGCCGACGAAGTGCGNGCGCTGCGCAAAGCCGTCGGCACGTAGGGTCAGAGGTCCATGGGTCCATAGGTCCATGGGCCGGCCCTGCTCGCCCTGCTCGCCCCGCTAGCCCCCCTCGCCCTCGTCCCCCTCCGCGCCTTCTCCGAACAGCACCTGCTGGTCTTCGGGCGTGGCCTGCTCCTCGGCGAGATCCGCCTGCTGCGCAAGACCGGCCGGCGGCTCGAAGCCGAGCGCGTCGGCCATGTCTTCCACCCTGGGCAGATCGGTCAGATCGCGAAGGCCGAAGCGGTCGAGGAACTCCCGCGTGGTCGAGTAGAGGAACGGCCGGCCCACCACCTGCTTGCGGCCGCTGATCTTCACCAGGCTCCGTTCGAGCAGCGTGCCGATCACGCCGGCCGTGTTCACACCGCGGATCTCGGCGATCTCGATCGCGGTCACGGGCTGCTTGTATGCGATGACCGCGAGCGTCTCGAGCGCTGCGACCGACAGCTTCTGCGACGTGCGCTCGTGGAACAGCCGCCGCACCCACTCGTGCAGCTCCGGCCGCGTCACTATCTGGTAGCCAGCCGCGACCTCGACGAGCTGCAGCCCACCGGATCGCGCGTAGCGCCGCTTCAGCTCCTCCACCGCCGCCAGCACTTCCTCCTTCGGCTCCGAATCGAGCACCTTGAAGAGCTGCTTCGGCGTGATCGGCTCCGGCGACGCGAAGATCAGCGCCTCGACGATGCCGACGAGGCCTGTCGCGTCGGCTTCATCGGCAGCGGCATTCGCAGGCGCCGTCGCGATCAGCGTGTCCACCGAGACCGCGTTCGCGTCGGGATTCTTCGGGTCGTGCGTGTCGCTCATCAGTCCGTTCCTTCGTCCTTCGTCCTTCGTCCCTCGTCCTTCGTCCTTCGTCCTTCGTCCTTGGCCTGGTGGTGTTCGGCGAACACCTGCTCGGGATCGCGAATAGGGTGCGGCGCGTCCGCCGGGCGCGACCGCTTGTAGACGCGGATGGGCCCGAAGCTGCCCGACTGGAACGCGCGGATCAGCTTCAGCCGGATCATCTCGAGCAGCGCGAGGAACGTGACGATCAGCGCGGCGCGCGTGTTGGCGTCGGCGAACAGCTCTTCGAAACCGACGGCTTCCGTCTCGGACAGGCGCTCGAGCAACTGCTCGATCCGCTGCTCGATCGACATCTGCTCGGGCGGCAGCACCACGCGCGGGCGCGACTTCGCGCGCTCGAGCACCCCGCGGAAGGCCGCGAGCAGGCTGAAGAGATCGACTTCGAGCTCCGGTTCCTGTTCCTCGCCCGCGGCCTCGGCCACCGCGGCGTCGGGGCGGCGATGCTGCGCGCTCCGGAGCGTCTCGCGCTCGTGCAGCAGCTCGGCGGCGGCCTTGAACTTCTGGTGCTCGAGCAGCCGGCGGACCAGCGCCTCGCGCGGGTCCTCTTCGTCCAGTTCGCCGTCCACCTCGGGCGTCGGGCGCGGGATGAGCATCCGCGACTTGATGTGGATGAGCGTCGCGGCCATCACCAGGAACTCCCCCGCCAGGTCGAGGTTCAGCTCCTGCATCAGCGACAGGTACTCGAGGTACTGGTGGGTGATGAGCGCGATCGGGATGTCGTAGATGTTCACCTCGTTCTTCTTGATGAGGTGAATCAGCAGATCGAGGGGCCCCTCGAAATGCTGAAGCCGGATCGGGTACGCCTCGAGGGCCGACTCGAAATCCGGTGCGTCCTGCGCCATGGCCTTCACTCGTCCTGTCAGCGGTACTGCAGCTTCATCGCGTCGCGCACGCGCGCCATCGTTTCGGCGGCCTCGACGCGGGCCTTGCGCGATCCTTCGAACAGCACGTCCTTCACGTAGTCCGGCCTGGCGTCGAGATCGGCGCGCCGCGCGCGCATCGGCTCGAGCACCGCGTTGATCGCGGCCGTTAGCTTGGTCTTCACCTCGACGTCGCCGACCTTGCCCTCACGATACCGCGCTTTGAGGTCGTCCACCTCGGCGGTGTTCGCATTGAAGACGTCGTGGTAGATGAACACCGGGTTGCCCTCGACCGTACCGGGGATATCCGCCCGCACCCGCTTCGGATCCGTGTACATCTGACGCACCTTCTTCTTCACCGTCTCCGCATCGTCGGTGAGGTCGATGGTGTTCGCGTAGCTCTTGCTCATCTTCCGGTTGTCGAGGCCGGGCAGCCGCGGGACGGGAGTCAGGAGCGCCTGCGGCTCGACGAACACCTCGCCGTAGAAGTTGTGAAAGCGGCGCACGATCTCGCGCGACAGCTCGAGGTGCGGCACCTGGTCGTCGCCCACGGGCACGAACGACGCGTTGTACATGATGACGTCGGCCGTCTGCAGCAGCGGGTAGCCGAGAAAGCCGATCGACGAGAGGTCCCGCTCGGAGAGCTGATCGATCTGCTCCTTGTACGTCGGGACGCGCTCGAGCCACGGGATCGGCGTGATCATGCCGAGCANNAGTCCGAGCTCGGCGTGCTCGGGAATGAGCGACTGGATGAACAGCTCGGACCGCTCCGGATCGAGGCCGGCGGCGATCCAGTCGGCGACATTGTCGAGCGCGCTCGCGACCACTTCTGACGTGTCGGCATAGTGACTCGTCAGCGCGTGCCAGTCCGCGACGAAATAGTAGCAGTCGTACGTATCCTGCAGCGCTACCCAGTTCTTGAGCGCGCCGACGAGATGTCCGAGATGGAGCTTGCCGGTCGGGCGCATGCCCGACACCACACGACGACGGTTCATCGCTGTCACGACTGGAAGCGGCCTATGAATGGCGGGACGAACTCAGCACTGCCCAAGCACACCAGCGTACGCCGAGAGCGCGGCCTCCTGCAACCCTTGTGGAGCAGAACTTTAGTTCTGCTCGAAGGTCGCGTCACGAGCTGAAGTGACGCAGCACGGCTTCGGCCACCCGGGCGCCCACGACCGCCTCGAGGTCTTCGCGGCTGGCGCGGCGCACGCCGGCGAGGCTGCCGAACTTCTGGAGCAGCAGCCTGCGGCGGCGCGGGCCCAGCCCCGGCACGGCATCCAGCTCGGAGGTCAGCGTGCGCTTCGCTCGCGAGGCGCGGTGGAAGGTGATGGCAAACCGGTGCGCCTCGTCGCGGATCCGCTGCAGCAGGAGCAGCGCCGGATCGTCGGCGGCCAGGCCGATGGGCTCGACGTGGTCGCGCGTGAAGATCAGCTCCTCTTTCTTTGCCAGGCCGATGGCCACCAGGTTCGCCAGCCCGAGCGATTCCAGCGCCTCGTAGGCCGCCTCCAACTGCCCCTTGCCTCCGTCGATCACGACCAGGTCCGGGAAGGGCCCGCCATCCTCGAGCACACGACGATACCGCCGCTGGACCACCTGGTTCATGGCCGCGAAGTCGTCGAGAAATCGCCCTTCGTCCTCCGCCCTGCGTCCTTCCTCCGTCCTGCGTCCTTCCTCCGTCCTTCGTCCTTCGTCCTTGATCTTGAACTTCCTGTAGTCCGCCTTCTTCATCCTGCCGTCTTCGCACACCACCATCG
>Ga0065715_10001430_pt1 | contig 16426 bp, 10 predicted proteins | sample MisBulReplicate1_FD_59102 | JGI IMG/M metagenome (GOLD analysis project Ga0065715, IMG submission 59102) | Miscanthus rhizosphere microbial communities from Kellogg Biological Station, MSU, sample Bulk Soil Replicate 1 : eDNA_1 v2 (version 2) | ecosystem: Host-associated > Plants > Roots >...
AATTTTAATGATCTTCTCAATCATTTCCCTAATCGTCATGTTGATAAAACTAAAGTGAACTTAATACGGGAAATTGACCCATCAACAGATTATATACAAGTAGCCGGCAGCTTACATAACATAGATATTATCGGAATAAAAAGTGGCAGGCGAATGGTGGCAACTCTGCGTGATAAAACCGGGACATTGGAGCTTACCTGGTTCCAGGGAATTAACTGGATCCAAAAGATCTTGCAACCAGGTGAACAATATCTTGTTTTTGGAAAAGTAAGTTTTTTCCAGGGACGCCTTCAAATTGTACATCCAGAAATGGAATTGCTAACAACAGAAAAAAAAGATGGCAAATCTTTTCTCGAGCCTATTTATCCGACTACAGAAAAATTGAGATCAAAAGCACTTGGCGGAAGGCAAATTAGTAAGCTTACAGAAGCGCTGATGAAATTACTGACAGAAAGAAATGTTCCTGAAAATTTACCGGATGATATTTTAAATAATCTAAAACTTGTAAACAGGTTCAGGGCTTATTCTCAAATTCATTTTCCCGCTAACATGCAAGAATATGACGAAGCAGTCAAACGGTTGAAGTTTGAAGAATTATTTATAGCACAGCTCAGGGTGGCAAGATTAAGATCACAGCGTCATCGTTTTTCGAAAGGAGTTGTTTTTGAAAAAGTCGGTGACCTCTTTAATACATTTTATACAAAGCATCTTCCTTTTGAACTAACCGGCGCACAAAAAAGAGTGATCAAAGAAATAAGAAAAGATACAGCTACCGGGAAACAAATGAATCGTTTATTACAAGGCGATGTTGGAAGTGGTAAAACAATGGTTGCTCTACTTACAATGCTAATAGCTGCGGATAATGGTTTTCAAAGTTGCCTGATGGCACCCACAGAAGTGCTGGCGCAACAGCATTATAATAATCTCACTTTTTTCTTAAAAGGCATGCCTGTTGAAATTGGATTATTAACGGGCTCAACAAAAACGGCAGGTAGAAAATTGATCCAACAAAAATTAGACGATGGCTCTTTACAAATTCTTATCGGTACTCATGCAGTAATAGAAAAAGCCGTACAGTTTAAAAATTTGGGAATCGGGATAGTTGATGAACAACACAAGTTTGGCGTAGCGCAAAGAGCAATGCTCTGGGAAAAAAATCAAACCCCGCCTCATATACTTGTTATGACAGCCACTCCAATTCCACGAACATTAGCAATGACCGCTTATGGCGATCTTGATTATAGTGTTATTGACGAATTACCGCCGGGCAGGCAGCCAATTACTACTGTTCATCGTTATGAAAAAGACCGATCGAAAGTGATGAGTTTTATAAAAGATGAGATATCCAAAGGCCGGCAGATCTATATTATTTTTCCGTTAATAGAAGAGAGTGATAAAATGGATTACGAAAACCTGATGAAAGGTTATGAAAATGTGAAAGCATGGTTTCCCGAACCCAGGTATTGGATAAGTATGGTACATGGCCGGCAAAAAGCAGAACAAAAAAATAATAATATGCAACGATTTATTACTGGTGATACGCATATTATGGTTTCCACTACCGTTATAGAAGTGGGGGTGGACGTCCCCAATGCCAGCGTAATGATAATAGAAAGTGCCGAAAAATTTGGATTATCTCAATTACATCAATTGCGGGGAAGAGTGGGTCGTGGAGCGGATAAAAGCTATTGTATTTTATTGACTGGACAAAATATCGGTAATGATGCAAGAGAAAGGATGAAAATAATGACATCTACGAGTAACGGATTTATAATTGCGGAAAAGGATCTGGATATGCGTGGACCCGGCGACATTGAAGGAACAAGGCAAAGCGGTGTATTAAACTTTAAGCTGGCAAGTATAGTCCAAGACAGACCTTTATTGGAAGTGGCGCGACGTTTTGCAGAAGACATAACGGATACTGATCCTGAGTTGAAATCGGTAGAAAATTTACGAATCAGGAAATACCTTGAAATAATTCAAGGTAAAACTGCCTGGAGCCGTATATCTTAACATAAGTTTTAAAATTTTTCCATTGTTTTTGGTAAATTGAAAAAAATATAACCATTGATCCGTTATCGTTACATAGCCCTTTTTTTGCTTATCCTATCAGTAACAGTTAAGGCCCAAAATATTGAGTTCATAGAGAATAAAGGTCAATGGGATAATCATGTAAAATTCAGAAGTGAAGTTCCCGGAGGAAGCTTTTTTATCCGTAATGGTGGTTTTACGGTTCTTCAACAAAATGAAGAGGATTTAAAACAAGTAAAAGAATATATACATGGTCATGGAAATGATCAGAATAAAAGAAGCTCGCCTTTGGTTTTGCGTTCACATTCATACGCAGTAGACTTTGCAGGGGCATCAGATAATATTGAATTAATTCCTGATAAGCCATTAGAATATTACAATAATTATTTCATCGGCAATGATCCTTCCAAATGGGCCAGCAACTGTAAAATTTATCAAGGCGTTACTGCAAAAAATATTTATCCGGGTGTTGATGTTCGTTTTTATACTGATAAGGGCAACATGAAGTATGATATCATTGTAAAACCGGGAGCTGATATAAGCAAAATCGTATTGCGTTATGCAGGCGCCGAAAATCTTGAAGTAAGAGACAAGCAACTTGTTATTAAAACCTCTGTGGGTGATGTTAAAGAATCGGATCCATATACATATCAGTATGAAAATAATCAGCGTAAACAGATATCAGCAAAATATGTCCTAATAGGAAAAGAGATCAGGTTTGATGTAAAAAATTATAACCGTAACGAAGTCCTTATTATAGACCCGACATTAATTTTTAGCTCTTTTACTGGAAGCATCGGTGACAACTGGGGTTTTACTGCAACCTATGGACCAGATGGAAGTTTTTATGGTGGTGGTATTAATTTAAAAACGGGTTATCCGGTTACCACGGGGGCATTTCAAACTAATTGGGCTGGAGGTAATGGCGGTACTAACGCTTTTGATATAAGCATATCAAAATTATCACCTAATGGTACTTCAAGAATTTATGCAACATATCTTGGCGGCTCAGGTAATGAGCAGCCACATAGTCTTGTAGTGGATGGAGCTGGAAATTTAATAGTTGCCGGCCGTACAAACTCACCAGACTATCCGGTTACCGCCGGTGGGCAGATTGGTGCTGGCGGAGGTTTTGATATTGTAGTTACAAAATTAAATGCNNCCGGATCAGCGCTGATCGGTTCTAAAAAAATTGGTGGTACAGGTGATGACGGGGTCAATATTGCAGTTGAAAGTAATAGTTCATTGCAACAGAATTATGGTGATAATGGAAGAAGTGAAGTGATCGTTGATGGAGGAGGAAATATTTATGTGGCTTCTTGTTCCAGGTCTACAAATTTTCCCACAACTGCCGGTTCTTTTCAACCCAATAACGCGGGTACCCAGGATGCTGTCGTATTGAAATTTAATGCAAGTGTTTCGCTTTTATTTGCAAGTTATCTTGGTGGCGGTGGTGATGACGCTGCATATGTCCTTTCTTTGGCGCCTAATGGCGATATCTATGTTGGCGGAGGCACAGCAAGTACAAATTTTCCTGGTACTTCAGCTGGAGTTATAAATTCAACTAACCAGGGCCGTATTGATGGATTTGTATCTATTATATCAAATAATGGTATTGCTGTTATAAGGTCAACTTATGTTGGTACTGCAGGCGATGACCAGGTATATGGTGTTCAGTTTGATAAATTTGGTTTTCCATATATATGTGGCCAAACAAGAGGCAATTGGCCTATAATAAATGCAGCATATAGCGTTGCCGGTGCACCTCAATTTATTGCAAAGTTGAAGCCTGATCTTTCTGCTTTTATTTATTCGACCAGGTTCGGCAAACCATCAGGAGAGCCCAATATTTCAATTACAGCATTTCTGGTTGACAATTGCGAGAATGTATATGTATCCGGTTGGGGAGGGGTAGTTGATGGGCAGTTCAAATCATCATTAACTACTGGATTGCCAGTCACCTCAGATGCTATTCAGTCTACAACTGACGGCAATGATTTTTACTTTTTTGTTTTAAAGAAAAATGCAACTACTCAATTATTTGGAAGTTTCTGGGGGCAGAATGGAGGACTTGCTGACCATGTAGATGGCGGCACTAGCCGTTTTGACAAACAGGGTGTGATATACCAGGCAATATGTGCAAATTGTTTCGGAAGTGCAGTATACACTACTACCCCCGGTGTTGTAGGACCAATAAACGGAACAACACTTCCAAGCGGAACCGTAACAGGATGTAATCTTGCGATGCTGAAAATTTCATTTGACTTTGCGGGTGTAGATGCCGGTCTTCAATCAATGATCAATGGAGTGCGAAGAGATACGGCAGGTTGTGCTCCTCTTACTGTTGATTTCATTGATACCGTTGCAAATGCTGTAACATACTACTGGTACTTTGGTGATGGTTCTTCACCCAATCCAGTTATTACTACCGTTCCGAATACAAGTCATACATATAATTTACCCGGTATATATCAAGTAATGCTGATCGCTGAAGATTCTACTACATGTAATATCCGTGATACTGCCTATCTCCATATCAAAGCTGGAAATCTTCCTGCAATTCTTGATTTTGATCCGGTGAAATTAGCGCCATGTGATTCTTTGAAATACCGGTTTGATAATTTATCTACTACATCACCACTACGACCATTTACAAATACCTCTTTCACTTGGGATTTTGGTGACAACTCGCCAACGATAATTGCAGGATTGGCTCCTGTTTTCCATTCATATGCTTCACCTGGAACTTATACGGTAAAACTGACCATTGTTGATACCGCATATTGCAATGCACCGGATACTTTGAAAAAAACTATAAGGATAGCTCCATTGGTCGTAGCGCAATTTGAAACGCCGCCAACCGGATGTGCTCCTTATTCTGCGAAGTTTACCAATACATCAATCGCGGGCCAATCATTCATTTGGGATTTTGGTGATAACACAACAAGTACTGACATAGATCCTGTTCATATTTATAATACACCGGGGCTATATACAATTACATTAATTGCCAATGATCCGAATACTTGTAATTTGGCAGATACAACAACGACTACCATAAATGTTTTTCCGATCCCTGTTTCCAATTTTACTTTTTCACCTGATCCACCGGTAGAAAATACGCCAACATCATTTAACAACCTTGCATCACCTGATGCAGTAAAATTCAAATGGCTATTTGGTGATGGAGATAGTTTGCTGACAAACTCTAGATCGCAGGTAAAACATCAGTATAATGCAACAGGTACTTTTAATGCATGTCTTATCGCTATAAATTCTGCTGGCTGCGCTGATACTCTTTGCCAGGATGTGAGAGCTGTTGTCGTGGCATTAGTAGATGTGCCAAATGCTTTTACACCGCAACGTGGTGATGTTAACAGTGTAGTTTATGCCAGGGGTTTTGGTATAACAAAGATCAGGTTCATAATTTGGAATCGCTGGGGACAAAAAGTATTTGAAACAAGTGATAAGAATATAGGCTGGGATGGAAAATACAAAGGCGTGATACAACCAATGGATGTTTATGCATATACGCTGGATGTTGAGTTTTTTGATGGAACTAAAGCAATCAAAAAAGGTGATATATCNCTAATCAGATAAATCTTAATTTNCTAAGAGGCAAATGTGAAAATGAAAATTAGAATTTACATANTGTTTGGGGTTTGGATCCAGATANCTATCGGGATGTTGTGGAGTAATTCTATTCATNCACAGGATCTGCATTTCTCTCAATTCATGAATTCACCACTTACAACTAATCCTGCTAATACTGGGTTTATTCCCGGTGGCGATTACCGTGTAGGAATTAACTATAGGAATCAATGGTCAAGCGTGATGTCAATTCCTTATAAAACAATGAGTGCTTTTGGAGATGCTCAGCTTATGCAAAACCAGGATAACACTGGTTGGATGGGTGTTGGTGGAGTGATTTTACGTGATGTAGCAGGCAGTGGCAATCTTACTTCTACAAAAATTTATGGCTCGATCGCCTATCATCAAATGATAAATGCGGGAAGCCTCATAAGTGCAGGTTTTAATGTTGGATGGTCCAATAAACAGATCAATGTAAGTAACCTCAAATTCCCGGATCAGTTTGATGGACATTTTTTTGATAATAAGCTTCCCACTTCTGTAGTATTGGCGAATAACAATATCAATTATCTCGATATTCAAATGGGTATGAACTATGCCTATTTTCCCAATGATAAAGTTTATGTGAATGCTGGTTATTCGGCACATCATGTAAACAGGCCAAGAGAATCTTTCTTTGATCAAACCTCCGGAGTTGATAACAGGATAGCGGTAAGGCATATAGGTTTTTTAAATGGAAGTTTTTTGGTAAACAATCAATGGCTTATTAACCCGAACATTTATTTTACAACGCAGGCAAAATCATTTGAAATGGTAATTGGTATGAATGCACATTATGATCTGTCTGGTGACGGCGCTTATCAATTGATCGGCGGGTTATACTATCGACATCAAGATGCTTTTATTCCAATGGTGGGTCTTCAGTGGAATGATATTAGGGCAACATTTACTTACGATGCTACTATTTCAACATTAAAAAATTATAACAATGGCCGTGGCGCTTTCGAATTTTCTTTGATCAAAGAAGGATTGTTTGATACTTACAATGGTGACAAGCGCCAAAGCATGTGCCCCAGCCTCCGCAATAAAGCTTATTGACCTGTTATATCAGGACGGTAACCCTGAAACTATTCTTCGAAAGAATAAGATATATCATACTGATATTAGTTTTATCATATTAATGAATTATGCGATTTTTGCTCATAACGAAAGCTTAGTATGGATACAAACGTAAAATCGGGACTTACAGCAGAGATCATAAACGAGTTTAAAACTATTGTTGGTGAAAGCTTTGTGTTGTATGATGATGAAGTGTTGAATCATTATGCACATGATGAAACAGAGAACCTTCATTATTTACCCGATGTAGTTATTAAGCCAAGAACAACACAGGAGATCAGTGCTTTGATGAAAATTTGCAATGCAAAAAAGATCCCTGTCACTCCAAGAGGCGCCGGCACTGGTCTAAGCGGTGGCGCGTTAGCACATCTTGGAGGTGTTGTATTGGCAATGGAAAGAATGAATTTAATTCTTGACATTGATGAAAGAAATTTACAAGTAACAACAGAGCCCGGCGTTATTACTGAGGTTTTACAAATGACGGTAAAAGAAAAGGGTTTGTTTTATCCGCCTGACCCTGCAAGTCGTGGTTCCTGTTTTATAGGAGGAAATATTTCTGAAAATAGTGGCGGTCCAAAAGCTGTTAAGTATGGAGTGGTAAAAGATTATGTATTGAATCTCGAAATGGTTTTGCCTACCGGCGAAATAATATGGACCGGCGCAAATGTTTTAAAAAATTCTACCGGATATAATTTCACTCAATTGGTTGTCGGTAGTGAAGGAACATTAGGTATTGTAACAAAAATTGTTTTGCGCCTGATCCCTCATCCAAAACATGATCTTCTGATGCTGGTTCCATTTAAAAAATTGGAGCAGGCAAGCGAGGCGGTGAGTGCTATATTCAGGGCGGGATTTGTTCCTAGTGCATTAGAGTTAGTGGAAGTTGATGCATTAAAGATCGTAAGCAAATTTGTAGATAGTAGCGCTGTGCAGATCAGTGACGATATCGAGGCTCACCTGATCATTGAAGTAGATGGCAATAACATGGAGATCCTGATGAGTGAAATGGAAGCGATCAGTGAAATGCTAACTCAATATGATACAGGTGAAATTTATTTTGCAGATGATGCACAGCAAAAAAATGAGTTGTGGAAATTAAGAAGAAGAGTTGCTGAAGCAACAAAACTTGCTGGCTATACAATCGAAGAAGATGCTGTTGTGCCAAGAGCAGAATTGCCGGCACTCATTCGTGGTGTAAAAGAGATCGGTGCTAAATATAACTTCAATGCTGTTTGTTATGGTCATGCAGGCGATGGCAACCTTCATATTCGTATTCACAAAGAAGGAACGCCCAATAGTTTTGGCGATGCAGAAATGACAGAGAGCCTCCGTGCATTATTTGAATTAGTAAAAGGACTTGGCGGAACGATCAGTGGTGAGCATGGAATTGGGCTTATTCAAAAAGGGTTTATGGATATCATGTTTGAACAAAAACATCTTGACCTGATGCGGCAAATAAAAAAGGTATTTGATCCAAATAATATTCTGAATGCAGGTAAAATATTTTAACGATTTAGTTTTAAGCGTACCCAAACAAATGGAATTAAATTAGCATATATTAAAAACCTTATTATGAGATCCAAATTGATCGTCTTCATTTTCATTGCTTCAGTAATTTCGATGGATACAAAAGCACAAGAGAAAGAGGAAAAAGAAAAAGTCCCTTTTAAACAAAATCTATTTACAGGTGGCACCATTTCACTTGCATTTTATTCCAATACTTTTCTTATAGGCGGCAGCCCTGTGCTTGGTTATAGTATTACGAATTGGGCCGATCTTGGAATTGTTATCAATTACAATTATACTGTTTACAGGGATTATTATGTTTTTGATGACCGGTTAAAGCAGAACAATTTTGGAGGAGGTCCATTTGTAAAACTATATCCTCTCCGTTTTATTTTTGCACAGGCACAATACGAGTATAATTTTTTAAAAGTAAAATACATTCCACCAACTAATGGTGGGGTTCAACAAAAAGATGATCTGGAAGCCAAGAGCTTTCTTATAGGTGGTGGTTACACTACTGGCCGAATGGGTAGAGGAGGAGCTCCGCATTATTATCTTGCAATATTGTTTGATATACTACATGAAGCCGGTTCCCCATATACCGATGCCTATGGAAGAACAATTCCAATTATAAGAGGGGGTGTTCAGATCCCTTTATTTCAGGGTAGTGGAGGAAAACAACCCAAAAATATTAATTATTAATTGAGGTATTGAAGTAATTGTTCGGGTTCATCCAAAACAGTGATCCTTTCCAGGACACTTTCATAAAGAAAACCTTGCTTTTCCATTTGCTGAATATGTTTCAAAAGAAAATCAAAAAAATTATCTGAATTAATGATATAAATTTTTTTGTCGTGAATGGATAATTGGTTCCATGTCACCATTTCAAAAAACTCATCAAGTGTTCCTACTCCACCGGGTAAGATGACGGCCGCATCACATAGGTCATACATTTTCTGTTTACGAATATGCATATCATCAACAATTGATAAGTCAGTGATGCCTTTATGCTGATGTTCCCAATCCACTAGTTTTTTCGTGATGATACCAATCACTTTTCCGCCGCCTTCCATCATTGCATCAGCAACTGCACCCATTATCCCGGTGCTGCCCCCGCCATAGATCAGCGTGATATTTTTTTTTGCTAAAAGTTTTCCTAATTCTTTCGCATGGTCTATATAAACAGGATTATTCCCATTCTTTGACCCGCAAAAAACTGCAAGTGAATTTATCTTCATACATTTATTTAATTTTCATAATCGCGGTAAATTTCGCTACTAAAATTCGAAATCTGCAATCTTAAATTTAAAATCCACTTATGTCTGCGGCTCTGTTATTCACATTTGTTATAGGATATTTTGTTTTATTGCTTGCTGTTGCCTGGTTTACTTCCCGCAATTCAAATAACGAATCTTTTTTTATCGGTAACCGTAACAGCAATTGGATGCTGGTAGCATTTGGAATGATTGGCACATCACTAAGCGGGGTCACATTTGTAAGTGTGCCCGGCGGTGTGGGTAGCGCCAATTTTTATTATTTCCAGGTAGTGATCGGATACCTCTTCGGATACCTGGTCATTGCATATGTATTATTGCCTTTGTATTACAAAATGAATCTCACAAGCATTTATACATATCTGGAAAGAAGATTTGGAATAAATGCACATAAAGCCGGGGCTTTCTTTTTTATTCTTTCCCGGGTTGTAGGTGCAACGGCAAGGCTTTATCTCGTCATTAGTGTGTTGCAGATATTTATTTTCGATAAGATGCATATTCCTTTTATGGCTACTGCATTTGTTATTCTTGTTTTGATCCTTCTTTACACATTTGAAGGGGGAGTTAAAACAATTGTTTACACTGACACATTACAAACTACGGGAATGCTTGTTGGCCTTGTGGTTTGTGTAATTGCAATTATTAAAACATTGGGTACCGATTTTAGCGGGGCTATGCATATGATGAGCGAGAAGGGTTATACAAAGATCTTTAACTGGAATGTTAACTCTGGTTCTTTTGCTTTAAAACAGCTTCTTGGCGGCATGTTCATTGCCATTGCCATGACAGGTCTGGACCAGGAAATGATGCAAAAGAATATCAGTGTAAAAACACTGAAAGATTCTCAAAAAAATATAATGTCTTTTGCAGTGGTCATCATGTTTGTGAATTTTCTTTTTCTTGTTTTAGGTGGAGTACTTTATTTATACGCATCTGCTCATAATATTAGTGTACCAGGCGATGATCTTTTTCCAACCGTGGCATTAAGCGATGCGTTCAGCAAAAGCATTGGAATAATTTTTATCATTGCGATAATCTCTGCACTGTTCCCAAGTGTTGATGGCGCCATCACTTCACTTACATCTTGTTTTTGTATCGATATACTTGGGTTGAAAAAAAGAGAAGGAACAGAGAAGGAAAAGAAAATGACAAGATTAAAAGTGCATTTCAGCTTTGCACTTGTATTTTTTATAATGGTTTTAGTTTTTAAATGGATGAACGATAAGCTGATCATTGATTTCATTTTAAAATTTGCCGGAGTTACGTATGGACCGTTGCTTGGTCTTTTTGCATTTGGCATTTTAACAAAGCGAAAACTCAACGAACGTCTTATCTGGACAGTTTGTATTATAGCGCCTTTGCTTGCATTAATACTTGATATGGTTAGTAATCCTGCATGGTATGAAGCAAAGCTGCACATGAAACTTGGTCTTGATAGTTTGTCGGCAGCAACTTTTAATGGTTATAAAATCGGGAATGAACTTATCCTTATAAATGGTATCATCACCTTCATCGGCTTATGGTTTATTTCACGTAAAGCAATCGTCCAGGAGATGGACCTAAAAATGCAACCCGTATAAAGTTATATTTGCACAAAGAATTATCATTGGAACTTATCAATCCATTAGTACAGGAATATGCTGAAAAATTTTCTTCACCTGAAGATGCATTGCTGAAAGAAGTAAATGATTTTACGGCCGCAAATCATCCCGAGTACCACATGCTTAGCGGCCATCTGCAAGGCAAGTTTCTAGAAATGACGAGTATGATGATCCGGCCGCGGCGTATTCTTGAAATAGGAACATTTACCGGTTACAGCGCTTTATGTCTTGCAAAAGGGTTAACAGATGATGGATTGCTGCATACAATAGAACTTAGAGAAAAGGATGCTGCAACTGCAAAAGGTTTTTTCGATAGATCTGCTTATAAAGAAAAGATCATTTTACATACGGGAGATGCTAAAAAAATCGTTTCTAGACTGGAAGAAACATTTGATCTTATATTTATTGATGCTGATAAACCCGGGTATATTGAATATTTTAACCTCGTTTTCTCAAAATTGAAAAAAAACGGGTTTATTTTTGCAGATAATGTTTTTTTTCATGGCCAGGCCATTGAAACTGAGCCAACTGGAAANAATGCAAAAGCGATAAAAGCCTTTAACCANTTTATAAATGAAAGAACCGATATCGAAAAAATGATCATTACCCTTCGTGATGGATTGTATTTAATAAGAAAAAAGTAAGATCACCCATGCAAAAACTAAAGATCCTATTCCTACTGCTTGCTTCATTGGCATTTAAAAATTCTTTTGCACAATTAGATCCTGTAGTAGTTGAATATATAAAAAAGTATAAAGACCTCGCAATACAAGAAATGCAACGTACCGGTATCCCGGCGTCAATTAAACTTGCACAAGGCATTCATGAAACCAGCGCCGGCACAAGTGATCTTGTAAAAAGATCAAATAATCATTTTGGACTAAAATGTAAAGCTGAATGGACAGGAATGACAGTAACACATACTGATGATGCGCCAAATGAATGCTTCCGGAAATATGATAACCCCTTCGATTCATACAAAGATCAATCAAATTATCTTAAAGGTACCCCACGCTATGCTTCACTATTCGAGCTTGATCCGACCGATTATAAAGCATGGGCTTTTGGATTAAAAAAAGCTGGCTATGCAACTAATCCAAAATATTCGCAGGTTTTAATTAAGCTCATTGAAGATTATGACCTGCAGGATTACACCATGATCGCATTGGGAAAACTAAAATCAGGACAAGAAACATTGGCAAAAAATGAAAATAAAAATTCGGATATAATAATCCCTGTTGAGAAACCGGTAGTAATGCCTCCGGAACCAGAAATAGTTGTCTATTCAAAAAAAGAAGCAAAGAAGCCAGCCGAAACTAAAACTGATTATCCTGATGGAGAATTTAAAATAAACGAAACAAAAGTTATCTACGCAAAAAAAGGGATATCTTATTTATCCATAGCAGAGAAATATGCAATTCCTCTCGCAAGGATCTTTGAATTCAATGAAATGAAAGTGCAGGAAGTTGTTGAGAAAGATCAACTCATTTATATAATGAGAAAAAGGAAAGTTGGTCTAAATGAACAACATACTGTAAAACCCGGAGAGACATTGGCAGATATAGCACAAACAGAAGCATTGCGTATAGAAAGTTTGCTTGAATATAATTTTCTTCAACCAAATATGCAGCCAGCTGTAGGTTCTGTTTTATATTTACGTGCTAAAGGCCCGGGCATGCCTGCATTGGCTACTGGGAAATGATCGATATAAATTCTTTATGTCCCAGATAAAAGTTCATGATAAAATATTTGGCCCTTTTCTTTCAGATCAGGACATACAGCAGCAGGTAAAAAAAATTGCAGACGCAATTAATTCTGATTATGCTGGCTTGCGACCCATGTTCATAGCAATTTTAAATGGGTCATTTATGTTTGCATCCGATCTTTTTAAGTATCTTACCATAGATGCAGAAATATGTTTTATTAAACTGGCGTCGTATAAAGGAACAACATCAAGCGGGCAGGTGATAACGGCGATCGGGTTAGATGTTGATATCATAGGAAAAGATATAATCATACTTGAAGATATAGTTGATACTGGCAAAACATTGAATGAATTTTTACCAAAGTTGCTTCATCATCAACCTGCATCAATGAAAATTGCCGCCCTACTCCATAAACCTGAGGCTGTGAAATTCCCAATCAGAATTGATTATCTCGGATTTTCAATTCCAAACAAGTTTGTAGTGGGATATGGTCTTGATTATGATGGTCTCGGAAGAAATTTAAAGGAGATCTACCAGTTGGTCTAGTACTTCCATTACTGATTGGATTTTTGTACTTTGATCCCAATTAAATATCCAGGTGAAAAGCTTTGTATATATATTTTTATTGCTGCTGAGTGCTTTGCCATTTCATGGACAGCAGTTTTATCTCCGAGGCGAGGTGAGAGATGAGGGCGGTAACCTTTTGCAAAATGTAAATATCCAACAGCAAAGCACCGGCTATCTTTTTCGCACAGGCAACTCCGGATCGTTTGGTATTATATCATCAAAGGAATCAGACACACTAATATTTACTTACGAAGGATATCAGACAGAACAAGTATTGGTGAAAGCTGATAAATACCTTAGACTTAACCTGAAACTTTTGCCCTCTATTGCATCTAGTAATAAAAAGTACAGGCTCGCTTCACTTACAAAAGATCTTTCAAGAGAAAATCAAAAAAAATGGTATTCCGAAGATGAAACCTATGCAAGCCTTATAGAAAATAATTTTATTGACGCAAAAAATTACCCAACAACAGGCATTGCTTTGAATATTGACAGGGCATCTTATAGCAATATCAGGCGATTTATAAATCTTAATCTTGCCGTGCCACCTGATGCAGTACGCATTGAAGAAATGCTGAACTATTTCAACTTCGGGTATCAAACACCTGCCGATAATTCTTTATTCAAGATAAAAACTACACTTACCAATTGTCCATGGAACAAGGATAACCAGCTTTTTTTTGTAAACGTATTTTCCAAAAAACTAAATCTCGATTCATTGCCGCCATCAAATCTTGTTTTTCTTGTTGATATTTCCGGATCAATGGATATGCCTAATAGGTTACCATTATTAAAATCTGCATTCAGGATGCTGGCGATGAATTTGAGAGAAAAAGATACAGTAAGTATAGTAGTTTATGGCGGTGCAGTTGGTGTATTGCTTTTTCCAACAGCCGGAAGTGAAAAAGAGAAGATCATTAAAGCAATTGATGAAATGCAACCCGGTGGCTCTACGCCGGGGGAATCAGGAATAAAACTGGCGTATACTATTGCTAAGAAACATTTTATTGACAAAGGAAATAATAGGGTAATTCTTGCAACGGATGGTGATTTTAATATAGGATTACAAACCGAACAGGAGCTGGATGAAATGATCTCGCGGCATAGAGAATCTGGAATTTATTTAACCTGTCTTGGCGTGGGTATGGGAAATTATAAAGACTCGAAAATTCAAACATTGGCCCGCAAGGGTAATGGAAATTTTGCTTATGTAGATAATTTCCAGGAGGCAGAAAAGATCATCATGAAAGAATTTACACAAACACTATATACCATTGCGGATGATGCTCACATGCATGTAACATTTGATCCTTCATTAGTAAAACAATACCGGCTTATCGGTTTTGATAATAAATTAGGAGCACTTGCTGATTCATCTTCTGAAGTTGAAGGCGGCGAAATTGGTTCTGGCCAATCTATTACTGTTGCTTTTGAAATTGAACCAAATTTTACAAGTGGAGCAAATGTATATTCAGATCATTTTGCAGAGATCAGTTTGCAATATAAACTTCCTGGTGAAACTACTGAACTTGGAATGAGTGAGAGATTTCCTTATGATCCGATAGTGTTCAAAGATCTTGATCCGATGTATCGCTTTGCAAGTTCGGTTATCATGTTTGGTTCCATTCTTAAGTCTTCTCAATTTGTAAAAGATATTAGCTGGGGTGATGTACTGTATAATGCAAGCGAGGCGGCTAATCCAACAGATGGTAACCAGGCGCAGTTCGTTGAACTGGTATATAAAGCGAAGGACTTCAATACAAAAAAGAAAAAGAAGAACAAGAATAATTAGTTGAATTGAAAATAGACCAGTAATGCTGCCGAAGCAGTCATAAGTAGTAAAGCAATAGCTCCAAGTATATTTGACAATTTGCCATTTGTAAATTTTCCCATTACTTTTTTATTATTTGAAATATGAAGTATTACTGCAATAAGTACAGGCGATGTAACACCGTATAAAATGGCTGTATATAGCAGTGCCTGTACGGGACTTATTCCAATATAATTTATGGCCAGGCCGATCAAAAGAGAAATGATGATGACCCAATAAAATGGCTTTGCTTCGTAATATTTTTTATCAAGTCCGCCATTCCAGTTAAAAGTTTCAGATAGCATATACGACAGGCAGCCTGTTAAAACTGGAATTGCCAGGAGACCAGTGCCGATAATTCCCAGGGCAAATAATAAATAAGATAATTTTCCAGCGAGTGGTTCTAAGGCTTTTGCAGCCTGCTCTACAGAATTAATTTCTGTAATGCCACCTTTGAATAAAACTGTCCCGGTCGTAAGAATAATAAAATACATTACAAGGTTGGAAAAAAACATTCCGAAATCAACATCCATATCCATTTTATGTATCATTCTTTTATCTACAATTAATCTTCTTTTTTTATGTTTTATATCTTCTACTTCCATAGTCGCCTGCCAGAAAAAAAGATAAGGTGAGATAGTTGTTCCCAGGATGGCAACAAGAATGCTGATAAAGTCCTTATTAAATTTTATTGACGGGATAAATGTATGCCTGCCTATTTCCCCCCAATCTTGTTCTGCCAGAAATGGCACAACGAGATAAAGCAAAAGAAAAACACAGAGATATTTTAATATGGCGGATATTTTTTTATAAGGTAAATAAATGATCAATATGATCAGAATCCCAGTAAAAGCGATCGTGAAAAAATAAGAAGGGATTGAAGGAAAAATAAGATTGCCAACAGCACCCATTCCAGCAATATCAGCCCCAATATTAAGGATCACAGCAGGAAAAGTAAAGAGGATCATCAGGTACAAGATCGATTTTGGATAATTGTTACGAATATTAGTTGTTAAGCCTTGAGAGGTAACGATACCTATTCTTGCACACATTTCCTGTATAGCTGCCATAAGAGGAAATGTAATTAATGCAGTCCATAAAGTAGCCAACCCAAATTTTGCACCAGCTTGCGAGTATGTTGCAATGCCCGAAGGATCATCATCACTTGCACCGGTGATAAGGCCAGGCCCAAGAATTTTTAGGAACCGTTTTATTTTAGAA
>Ga0065715_10000583_pt1 | contig 16368 bp, 19 predicted proteins | sample MisBulReplicate1_FD_59102 | JGI IMG/M metagenome (GOLD analysis project Ga0065715, IMG submission 59102) | Miscanthus rhizosphere microbial communities from Kellogg Biological Station, MSU, sample Bulk Soil Replicate 1 : eDNA_1 v2 (version 2) | ecosystem: Host-associated > Plants > Roots >...
GGCGAGTGAAACCAAAAGCGCATGCGGATTGATCGAGCTATAGGCGATGCGGATCGTGTCGGCCGCAGATGATATGCAAGCCCATCCGAGAAAAATCGCCGTAAACATCACTTTTGCAAAAACCATTCGTTTCATCGTTCCCTTCTCTGAACACTGCCATTACTGGGAAACCAGATACTACGCTATTCTCAGCATGACATTGTGGCCTTTCCTGGGTGCGCGTTGGATCAGTCTACAACGCAAACAGCTCCTTGGCATTTTTGTACAGTATCTTTTCTTTCGTCTCGTTCGATAACTGTTTGTGGTTTTGCAAATCGTGAAGATTGTGCGGAAACTCGTTGTCCCAGTGCGGAATATCGGAAGCGTAGAGAAAGTGATCGGCGCCGACATAATCGATCGTGGCGGCAAGCTGCGATTCCCCGGGCTCGACGCTGAAATACATTTTCGAGTCGCGCACAACCTCGCTGGGTTTTTTCTTGAGCAGCGGCATTTCGAACTCGGCGCGTTTTTCCCAGTGCTCGTCCAAACGATCGAGATAGTAGGGCAACCAGGTCGCGCCAATTTCCAGGAATGCGAGCTTTAATTTCGGAAACCGGACTGGCAATCCCTGGCACACGATGCTGGTGAATTGCAGAAGAATGCCCACGGGAAATGCGTAGGAGTGCACTTCGGCAAAGGTCGCGAGCCCAGTAGTGCCGAGCTCCCGTGATGTATTACGTGTGCCGTGAATCCCGAGCACCACCCCCAACCTCTCGGCTTCTTCGTAAATGGGATCATAGAAAGAATCGCCAAGGGCGAGCGGCAGACCGGTCGGCAAAATTTCGAATCCCTTCAAGCCCAATTCCGTTGCGGCTCGGCGCAATTCTTCAGCCGCAGCTTTAGGCGATCGCATCGGCAGACAACCGACGCACGAGAGTCGATCCGAGCGCGCATTGTACTCCTTGGCGAATTGCATGTTGCTGGCGCGCGCGACCGCGATTTGAAACGGCAGTTCCTGATTTTTGGCGATATTGCCGGATCCCGTCGGAAAGCAAATGGCCTTCTCGATCCCATATTCGTCCATGATTTTGTGCCAGCGGTCGACTTGTTCGGCTGCGCTCAAGCCCTTCCACTCGCGCGCCATTTCAAAGGAATCCATCATGTCGTTATCCCAGGGCTGATCGCCGGGCCACAACCCCGTCGGCCGTTTAACGAACGGTTCTGCCAGGTATTTGCGAATATCCGATTGCCGTTCGAGGACATGCCCGTCGGTATCGATCACGGGAAAGCTCGCCATAGTGCCTCCTTGCTAACTGGGATTCCGCTTTTCTTGTAAACCCGACGCAAGACGCGAGTCAAACAGCCCTTATCACTCCAATACTCCGCTCGTTGATTCCGCGTATGCCGCCAACGCAGTACGCCAGTCGCGCATCGGCGCTAATCCAAGTTCTTCCGACAGCAAACAGCGGAGTGGCGTCCAGCGCGGCCGTTTCGCCACTCGCTTCATGTCCCGTTCATGGATGATTTCAATCAACGAGTCGAGTTCACCATGATCCAGTCCGGCCAACCGCCCAGATTCGAGGGCAAATTCGTAGTAGCTACAGATCCCGGTGTTTACGATGTGATAGGTGCCGTGAAGCCCAGTTCGCTGAATCATCATCACCCGGTCGATCAAATCCTCGATGTAGGTGGTGCTCGACCAGATATCATCGATGGCGCGTACTCGTTTACCCACTTTGAGGTCGCGGTGCACGGTACACAAAAAGCTGTTTTTGCCGGCGCCATAGACCCAAGCCGTTCGGATGATGTAGCTGCGGCCGCAGGCCTCACGCGCTGCCTCTTCGCCGTTCAGTTTGGTCCTGCCGTAGACGTTGATCGGCGATGGCTTATCCCTGATCGTGTACGGCGCGCGATTGAGGGGTTCGCCTGCGAATGCGTATTGCGTGCTGAAATGAACGATTTCCGCGCCAACCCTATTTGCCGCTTCCGCCAAAAACCGCGGACCTTCGATGTTCACCGCCGCGGCTTTTTGCGGATCGCGCTCCGAATCGTCGACCTGGAGCACGGCGCAATTGATAATCAGATCAGGTTTGGTATTCGCAACGCAGCGCTCGACTGCCGAGGGATCGGTAATATCGAGGGCGCCGTGCGTCAGGGACAGTACTTCATGTTCTCGCCGTAGTCGGCGAGTTAGATGACTGCCCACGAGTCCCGTAGCGCCTGTGATGAGAACTCTCACATGCGCTGAGTCTAAAGTGAGCGACAACGGCAATCAAGCCATTCGCGCGCAACAAGCTGCGCAAAATTTTTTCGCCCTACACCTCATTCGGGCAGGAACACAGAGCAGACTCCTTATAGTAACGGCCTGTGTCATTTCGAGCCCTTCGACTTCGCTCGAGGTAAACTCCGACGAGAAATCTTTCTTAGCCTCGTCAGGGCTTCTCAAGGATGAAAGTCAAAGAAAGATTTCTCCTTCCAGTCGAAATGACAGATGTGGGGCGCTGCGCCCTCTGCGTTACATTTTGATTCCTTAACTGTTTGCGGATTTACCCAGGTGCGACGTTCTCGTGAGCTACGATGGCAGTGAGAAGCGCTGAAAGAAATTCCACATCTCCTGATTGGCGTCGATAATTTCCGTCGAGGGGCCGAGAATTCGCTCTAACACTTTTGGCTTGCCGCCGGGCCAAACGTGACCGGCGCCGCTAAGCTTCCAGAGCACGACTTCCGAACCTTCTCGGCAGCCACNGTAAACGTAACGGGTTGCGCTCTGGCGCGGNTCCTTGCTTTCGAGCTGTCGATCNATCGCTGGCTCGGNCGAACAACCGTTGTGCTGCACCCAACGCGAGATCATCTGATCGATATTGGGATGAAANACGCGGCTGTNTGTAAAAGGAAATGGCGGACCCAGACCTCCACCGTAAAGAGCGCGTGGATCGTCGAGACTATGAATATGCATCACGGGAATCGCGCGTTGAGATTTTATCACCGGCAGAACCATACCCCCGGCGATCGGCGCTATTGCGGCGATCAAATCGCCGGCTTCCGCCGCGAGGCGATGTGCCATCATCGCGCCATTGGAGAGCCCGGTGGCATAAATTCGCCTACGATCGATGGGCATCACCTCGGCAATTTCGTCGATGAGAACACGGACGAATCCAATGTCGTCAATTTGATGAATTTCGGCATAGCCGCAGCAACTTCCCGCATTCCATGTCAGCAATCGTTTGCTGAACCGTCCGGTGCCGTTGGGGTACACGGCCAGAACCATCTGGCGATCGGCAAACCTATCCATCAACGAATACTCCTGCTCGTTCGAACCGTGGCCACCCCCGCCATGAAAATTGATAATGACAGGAATGTCGCGCCGTTCCGGCGCCCGCACGGGAACATGGACAATGGCGGCCCGTTCACGATCGGCATGTCGCACGGTTATGACGTGATCGCCGACCGGCAAAAACCCGGCATACGCTGAGCGATCGCCCAAAGCGAGCACCCCCAACAACCCCATCATGAGATTGAAGCCATGAACGATGATTCTGAGTGGCTTGAATTGGCAGCGTTGCATTGGCTCAGATGCCTTTTTTAATTCGGGATAACAAAAAAATGGGGGGCAGTGCCCCCCATTTTTGCACCTGATGCAAGACTGGAACTAGTACTCGGGCCGACGTCGCAGATCGTCGATCTCACGCCGCTGCCGTTGGAGCTCCTGCTGGTTCGCATTGATCTGCTGATCCTGGTCATACGCTGCATTTTCCCTGCCCTGTAGCTGATCGCCAACCAGAGCTCCGGCCCCAAGTCCAAAGGCAGTGCCAATCGCAGCGCCCGCTGCAGGATGGTGTACGGCCGAACCGATAATCCCGCCCATGGCAGCGCCGCCCAGTGCGCCGATTCCCGCGCCTTTTTCGCGTGTTGTCAGTCCGCCGCCGGCGCATCCCGCCAGCAACGTGACGCCTAGTGCCAGACTTGCAATAAAGGGAGATTTTACGATTAAAGCGGCTTTTCGAGAATTCATGTTTTTGCGCCTCCTGGTGCTTAGACGACCCCGTCCGAGATTTGTTTACTGATTGGACGAACCAGGACGCCGTCAGCGGAGCCGTTCGATGGTGGCGATGCGGTCGTCAATGCCCGGATGTGTCGAGAGGAAGCCCCCGCCGCCACTGCCGGCAACACTCCGGACCCAGATGAGCGAATCGAGCATAGTGTCTTTGGAGTACCCCGCACGGCGCAAAATGTCCACGCCGTGGCTATCGGCAGCATATTCTTCGCTTCGACCGTAGCCCCGCGCCACAAGCTCCCCGGCAACGGGCGCCAACACACCGGCCACCGGAAACAATTGTTGCAGCACTGCTGCACCAATGTTTAGCCCCGCGCCAAGTACTTGAGCTTTCGCCACATGACCGAGGTCTTGGTGGGCGATCTCGTGTGCCAACACACCGCGCAGCTGATCGTCATTGGCTCGCCGCAATAACCCCATGGTGACGTAAAATTCGCAATTCCCAGCATTCGCGGCATTAATTTCGTTCTGGTTTATGATCCCGATGCGAACCTGATCTGGACGACAGGGATGATCCATAGCTTGCAGCAGCGGCGGCATGATTCGACGGAGCCGATCCGCATCGCGCGGGTCGATTCGGGCTGAGGAAGACGTTGGGGGCGAAGACGAATAGTCGTCCCTAGGCGCGCGCCGGCTGGGTTGCTCCGTGGCAACTACACAGGAGGACAAGGTGGCAGCAGAAACCAACAAAACCATCAAGATTTTTTGCTGTCCCAGGTTTGGGACTCCGGGCACGACCCGGAGCGCCAATTCGGAGAAAAGACCTTGCAGCGGTTTCGTCCGTCCCATCAGATAAATGGAACAACGTCGCGACAGCCGGGTCAAGAGGCAGGGCGGTTGCGCTCGACTGCGGTTGATTTGGTTGCTCGCTTGCTTTGCACCAGCTCCAAATAAACGCTGCCAAAAACGATCTTACTGCTGAGTTTCACCGGCAAGCGCCGCTCGTCCGCAGAGATCCAAATCGTCGCCTCGTTGAAGCGCTCGGCATAACCGTTTTTCGTGAGGTTCTGAAGGCGCGGGATAATGCGGTAGGCTTCAACTTTTCTTCCGGATGCGAGCTCTATCGGCTCCGTTGTTTCAACCCACAGTTCCAGCAAATAACGATATCGGCCGCCGAAGATTTTAAAATAAAGCCGGTCACCGACTTTGAATTCGACGCTACGGGCGAGGTAAACAGCAGTGATTGGGTCGAGGGTATTTTCCGACTCAAATTCGTAGACCTGCGGCTGTTGCCCGACTTGCTGCCGGCTCACTGCCCATCGTTTAGTGGCGGGATCGAGGCGGGCCTCGGTGTCGATCACTTTGGCGTTTTCCCGCTGGCTGAACGTGAAACGCGCAGGCGACAACGCCTTGGCGTCAAATGTCGAGGTGATGGTGTCGCGCATCTTCCAGATAAGATCGAGAGTTCTCGAGCTCTTGGCCTGAACTTGCACATGGTAGACTTTTTTTCCATCGATCACGCTGGACATCATTGAGATTTCTGCAGTTGCAACCGAAAAGATCCCGTTCCATGAGGCGGAGTAGAGTTCCTTTTCGCCGGCTTCGAATGGATAATGCTTCGGATGATAGACTGGCACTGCCTCGGGTTTGATGAGGGTTTGACCAGTCCCAAAAGCGCCGGTTTGGCAGAGACAAAGAATCGCAAGAGTTGCGACGATCAGCTTGGACGCGCGCATAACGACATATTTGACGAACAAAACCTGCAATAGTTTATCAGCAAAAATAACACAAATTCACGCTAAAAGAATCCGGCCAGCCATCTGTCACCGGATATGTTCGTTGAGCAACTGAGAAGAAGTCTGTTTTCGCTGGAAAAAAATTGCAGAGAGCCACCGATTTGGGTAGTATCCAACGACGACGATATGAAGGAGTGCTCATGCTAAAACGAATTCGCCTGCGGCTATTTGCAAATATTTTTTCCCTTCTGCTTCTTATCGGATTTTGGGTGTTGCCGTCGGCGGCGCAAGATTCCGGTCTGCTCGGTCCTCAAACGTCAACGCTGCCGACATTGCAGGCGGCAAAGAGCTGCATGAGCGGCAGCGCCGCTGCCGAATGTCTCGATCAACTTATTCGTGAAGCGCTGAAGACTCACTCGGTCAAGGAAGTCCTGCAACTGGTCGAACGATATGAGGCGGAAGATCCGGAATTTCGACGCGACTGTCACCCGGTGGTGCATGCCATAGGCCGGGAAACATTTCGCTTGAAGGGTAATATTCACGAAGCCTTTGCAGCTTGCGATCAGACCTGCCATTCCGGCTGTTACCATGGTTCGGTGGAAAGATTTCTTCGCGGCGACAGTATTTACGCAGCCGTCGATCGCCATCCGAGCATTGCGGAGCTTAAACAAAAGGCGGCAAGCGCGTGCGATCCGAACATCGCGCTGAGATTTCGCTTTCAGTGCCTGCACGGGCTCGGCCATGCTCTCATGTTTTTTTCCCGTTATAACTTGAACCAATCACTGGAAATCTGTGATGCCCTTTCCGACGACTGGAACCGCAACTCCTGCTACGGCGGCGTGTTCATGGAGAACGTTTCGAGCGCGACGCCCGAAAGCCGAGACTTGAGCCCGACGGACTACCACTACCCATGTAGCAGCGTCGCCGCCCGATACAAGGGAGAATGTTACGCCATGCAAACCTCCCGCATGGCCGAAATGGGATTGACAACTGAACAAATATTGAAGGAATGTGATCGGGCGAGCGAGTTTCGTATACCTTGCCTACTCTCCGCCGGCCGAGATTTATCCAACGATGTGCGCTTTGGCGATGGCCGCGCCGCCGCACAGAAATGCGAGCTCATCGATGGAACCGGTCGAGCGGCCTGCATGCGCGGCGTGGTTTACGCTTTGATTGACAATACTTGGGACGGTCGCTATGCGCTGCCTTTCTGTACCGCGTTCAACCAGCAGGATGACCGGAATGGCTGCTTTACAACCAGCGCGGAATACCTAAAGAGCACGTTTGAGAAGTCGTCCACGGACGTGCGCAACGAATGCACCAAACACTTGAAGCAACCAGCACCGTGCGTCGAAGTCGCGGCGAGATGAGCCTGAACTAGGCGAATCGAATGGTCGGCAAGCGAATTAACCTTCCGTAGCATGTCTGCAGATCCACCCCCATTGTTACTGCTCGTCGACGACGAAGTCGGCGTGCGCGAATCATTGAAAATGGTGTTCAGCAAAAGCTATCGATTGCTGGAGGCAGATAACGTCGACGGCGCTCTCGCGCAAGTCCGGAACGCTCGCCCCGACCTGGTGCTGTTGGATGTGCTGATGCCAAAAACCGACGGCATCGAGGTATTGCGGCGCATCAAAGAGATTCATCCCGATTGTGCCGTTATCATATTGACGGGGGTCAACTCCCAGCAACTCGCGACCAAAGCAAGTGACTTCGGAGCTTTCGATTTTATCGGCAAACCGTTTGACGTCATTGAGCTTCGACAAAAGGTCGCCCGCGCAATCGAGCATGTGAAATCACAGATGCCCTCGGGATAACATTGGGAACCACTTCTATGCGTCAATACAAGTTGAGACGCTCCGGGTATCCCAAGCTCGTCATATTGACGCTCATCGCGCTGCTCATTGCCAGTTGCGCCCGGTTAAAGCAATTCGCATATGAAGGTTTCAATCGCGATTCCTGGCAGCAGCCGGACAAAGTAATCGCCACGCTCAATCTTCATCCGGGAGAAGTCGTCGCGGATCTCGGTTCGGGCGGTGGTTATTTCACCTTCAAGCTGGCGAGGGCGGTTGCGCCCTCCGGAAAGGTCTACGCTGTCGACGTTGACAAAGATATGATCGAGCTCGTCGCTAAGCGGCTTAAGGAAGAATCCGGGAACAACGTCGAAACAATCCTAGCAACCGCAACGGATCCACTGCTGCCCCAAACGGGAGTCGATCTTATTTTCACCGTCAATACCTACCATCACATTGCCGATCGACTCGCCTATTTTGCGAATGCGCGCAAATATCTGCGTCCGGCCGGCAGAATTGCGATCATCGATCTCGACCGCCGCGCATGGTTGGAAGGTCTTCTAGGCCATTATACACCGAGCGAAACGATCAAGCGGGAAATGGAGCAAGCCGGCTACGCCTTGCAGCAGCAATTGGATTTCCTGGATCGGCAATCGTTTCTGATCTTCACTAAAAAAACTAGTCTATAGCTTGGCGAAATTCAGAGTCTATTGAGCTTTGGCGGGTGCGCTGCGCAGCCAACCTAGCCACGCAGCGCTGTGGAAGCGGTAAAAAACTGCTTGCCTAATTGTTCGGGGCAATTTCGCTGATTTTAGGTTGGCCGTCTTTCTCACTGAAGATCAGCATAACGTTAGCGCCTTCCTTGGCGTTCTCGATACCTTTGGTTTCCTTCGTCGTCAAAAAGGTCTCCTCGCCTCGTTCAGTCCGGAGGACAACGCGGTTTTCGACTTTGTCGACCTTCAAAACCGTCCCCCTTATTTCGGCGGCGCTTAGCACCGTAGGAACTAGGAGCACACAAATTAGAATGCCGATCTTGGTCATCGGATTAGCTCAGTGTCGCGCAAATTTAACCCTTTGGCGCTTTGCTGGTATCGTCCGGCTTCTGAACAGACCCGCTATCTGTGCTGCTGCCGCTGCTCGGCGCAGCAGTCGACTGGTCCGAGGATGATTTGTCGGTCGGTGCCTGGCTCGTACTCGTAGAAGATGGCGCCGTCTGGTCTTCTTTCTTCTCACAAGCTCCGAACAGCAGCGCGCATGCAAACATCGCTGCGGTGAGCGTAACAAAATTGCCTTTCTTCATTGTCATACCTCCCTTAGAATTTGGACATTCGGCACAGGCATTTAGATCTAAATCAATGGCGAATTCGCCCGACCAGTTTTTGGCGGGTATGTGTTTTACGCGCAAGGTTGCTGATCACCGAGCGCGCTGCGAGTCTTTCATAAGGTCCGCGAGAATATATGCGACGAGTTCATATGTCATTTTCTCATCGTGCACCTGTCGGTGAGTTTCGTCGGTCAGTGCGACGATGAGGTCCCCAACGGTAGTCTCTAATCTTGTTTTAAGCATAGCGCTCCACTTTCACAGAAAAGCGTACGAATATGGAAATGACGGGATCTTCTTGCGGGCAGCGCAAGCGCTGTACCAAGAAGTGTTCCTTAGTAAACGGCCGATATAAATGCATTGGCCTTTGTGGCTGACGCCAAGTTGTATGACAAACCCTACGCATGGAAGGTGAAAAAGTACTCGGGTTGATACGTTGCCGGTCCTGGCTTCTCTTGATGCAGCAAATCCCGTTGGGTCAGCTCGCGTGGATTTGCTTCATCGCATCGGCATGGCTGTGAACTCTCTTCAAAAACCATTCTGCCATTCCAAAAAACATGCAGCTCTAGCTCGTCCAAACGCTTGCTGGACCAGAGGAAAACGGGTAATTTACCTGGCAATTGGAGTTTTCTTGACGACAACTTATATTTTGAAAGATTTCATTCCGGCCGATCGCAACACCTCCGGGCTAGATTACCGAAAAGAATTAAACGACGCACAGTATGAGGCGGCAACGAGCATGGAGGGGCCGCTTCTCATCATTGCCGGCGCCGGCACCGGTAAGACCCGGACCCTGGTTTATCGAGTCGCTCATCTGATCGACCAGGGGGTTGATCCGCGCTCAATCTTGCTGCTGACCTTCACCCGTCGAGCCGCCGAAGAGATGCTTCGACGCGCCAGTCTGTTGATCGACGGACGCTGTAAACAGGTGGCGGGCGGCACGTTTCATTCCTTCGCGAATTTGGTGCTGCGCATGTCTGGCCGCCATCTCGGTCTCGCGCCCTCCTTTACCATCATGGACCGCTCGGATAGCGAAGACGTCATTCAGCTGATTCGCACCGAAATGGGCCTGAACACCAAAGAAAAACGTTTTCCGCGCAAACAAACGGTGGCCGAAATCTTTAGCATGACCCTGAATAAGCAAACCCGGCTGAGCGATTTACTCGAACTGGAATATCCCCATTTGGTCGAAATCGACTATGAGCTCGGCGAGCTATTGCGTCGCTACACCGATTATAAGCGCACCAAATCGTTGCTCGATTACGATGACCTCTTGACGCTGTTGCGCGATTTGTTGGCCGACCATATCGCGGTACGAACCCGGCTGTCCGATACCTATCGCTTCATCATGGTGGACGAATACCAGGACACCAATTATCTCCAGGCCGAGATCGTGCGCCTGCTCGCCGCCACACATCAGAACGTGGCCGTGGTCGGTGATGATGCGCAGAGCATTTATTCCTTCCGCGGCGCCAATTTCCGCAACATCATGGATTTTCCGAAGCACTTCGCGGGAACACGGATCATCAAGCTCGAAGAAAATTACCGCAGCACTCAACCGATTTTGAATGTCACGAACGAGATCATTCAACGCGCCCAGGAAGGCTATGAAAAACGGCTTTTTACTCGGAAACATTCCGGCACGCGGCCCAAGCTCGTCCAGGCGGGAAGCGAGCAGATGCAGTCGCAGTTCGTTTGTCAAAAAATACTCGAACTGCGCGAGGAAGGTGTGCCGCTCTGGGATATCGCCGTGCTGTTCCGGTCGAGCTTCCATTCGTTCGATCTCGAAATCGAGCTGGCACGCCATAGTATTCCATTCGTCAAGCGCGGCGGTTTTCAATTCATGGAAAGCGCCCATGTCAAAGATTTACTCGCTCATCTGCGCATTCTCGCCAACCCGCAGGATACGATTTCCTGGCAGCGCGTACTGATGCTGCTGGAGGGAATCGGTCCGGGCGCAAGCCAAAAAATTACCAAATGGCTGGTCGATGGCAGCAATGCCGTCGAGCGACTGCGTTCGTATCCGGCCAAAGGCAAAATCGCTCAGGGTTTACGAACCCTCGCGCAGGTCTTGGAAGAGGCAGCGCAGGCTGAATTGCCATCGGAACAATCCCAATACCTGTTGCAATATTACATTCCGATTCTGAAGCAGAATTATCCCGATGATCACCCCAAGCGGCTGCGCGACATGGAGCATTTTCAAGGCATGACCGAGCGCTACCGAAGTCTCGAGCGGCTGTTGAGTGATATGGCGCTCGAGCCCCCCAATGACAGCATCGGGGGCGTTCTGGCGGTCGATCCGGATGAAGGCCCGCTGATCCTTTCAACGATTCATTCGGCAAAGGGATTGGAGTTTCATACGGTATTTATCATTTGGGCGCTGGAGGGCAGGTTTCCCTCCTTCTATAACATCAACTCGCAGGAAGAGCTCGAAGAAGAGCGCCGGCTGCTCTACGTCGCAGCAACCCGCGCCAAACAAAACCTTTTTATCAGCTATCCGACGCGTGTCTTCGATAAGACCTTGCGCATGGTGCTATCGCAACCATCACAGTTCATCGATGGCATACCGCAAAGGCTGCTTGAGCCGGTGGCGCTGGTACCGCAGGGTTCCTACTGGGACTGGGAGAATTGATTGATGCTCCAACTTCTGCTCAATATCGTCGTTTTCATTAGCGGCGCGGTTTTGATGGCTCTGGAAATCGTCGGCAGCCGCGTATTGGCGCCGTATTTCGGCAGTTCTATTTTCGTCTGGGGCAGTCTGATTTCCGTAGTGATGACCGCGCTGAGCATCGGCTATTATTGGGGCGGCTGGCTCTCCGCGCGCGAACCCTCCTACGGCAAGCTTCTCATCCTTCTCCTGATTCCCGGGATCATCATTTTTTTTCTGCCTTTGATCTATCCATCGATCAACGAATGGATCGCGAGCGTTGATTTTGGTCATCGGCTGAACCCGCTGATCGCGTGCAGCGCGCTTTTCCTCCTACCGGGAATATTCCTGGGCACGATCTCGCCTTATGTGATTCGCCTCGCTGCCACACAATTGCACACCGTCGGCAGTACCGCGGGGACGCTCTACGCCGTTTCGACGTGTGGCAGCATCGCCGGCACTCTGCTCACCGCGTTCTACCTTATTCCGGTGCTCGGGGTCAGCAATATCATTCACGTTCTTGGCATCACTCTGGTATGTCTGTCCCTGGTTGTAGTACCGTTGCTCCGGCTCCAAGGCGTTTCATTGTCACGCGCGATCGCGACGGTGTCACTGTTGTTGGGGTCAGTCAACCTGATTTGGACGCCCGCCACATGGGCGAAAACACTTTTGCAAAAAGATACGTTTTACCATCGCATCCGCATCGAGGAGGACGACGAAGCGCGCTATATGTACTTCGACCGCACGCTCCAGAGCGCCATGAATCTGAAAGATCCTACGGCACTACGCTTGATCTACTCGCGCTACACATCCCTGGGGTTTGCCTTCCGACCGGATGCAAAAAAAATGTTGATCGTTGGTCTCGGCGGCGGGTCCATTCCGAAAAAAATCCAGAAAGAATTTCCCAACATCGAAATCGACGCCGTGGAGATCGATCCCGAAGTGATCAAGATGGCTAAGGAGTTTTTTAATGTTAAGGAAACCAACAATCTCCACATCCATGCGCAAGACGGCCGGCTGTTTTTAACGCGCACGCCGAATCAGTACGATATCATTCTGCTCGACGCCTACTTTACCGATGCCATGCCGTTTCACCTGACCACCAAGCAGTTTTTCGAGTTGGCGCAAAAAAAGCTCACGCCCAACGGCATCATCGTCGCTAATTTAATTAGTGCGGTGACCGGTCCCTCCGGAAGGATCGCCCGCGCTTTTGTTCGGACCCAGCGGCAAATTTTTCCGCAGGCCTATGTTTTTGCCGCACGCCGTCCTGATAATGCGAGCTTGGACACGATTCAAAACGTGATTGTGGTCGCCACGCGCGACAAACAGCGCCTCGACATCAAGGAGATCGTCAAACGCGCGACGGCGATCGACAGAGGGCTTTTTCCGGACCCGATCCAGGACATTGCAGTCGCTTACTTCGATAAACCTCTTCCCGAAGATGTGCCGATTTTGACCGATGATTACGCGCCGACGGATAACCTGCTTAATCCTTAGCGCCCTCCTCATCTCCTCCTGTGCCGTTCTTAATTCTGCCAATCAGCAGCAACGGAACGTGCGCGTCAAAGTGCTTGCGGACGTTTCTTTCCGAGCACGTAATCCAGACTGGCGCGAGGAAGCTCGTGGGCTGATCGAGTCCGCTTCGGACTATTACGAGCGCGAGTTCGATATCCGCTTCGTTACGCAAAACGTTTTCGCGTGGCCCGAGAAAGATCGCGTGCGCTCGACGCCGGAATTGCTCGCCCGAGTCAAAAAAGAGTTCGGCGCTGACTCCACCGATGACTATGACCTGATCGTAACCTTTAGCGCCGAGGGCATCAGTAGGGTTTTAGCAGCCGGCCGACCGCGCGTGGATCGTATCGGCAACTGCAGCCAGGGTTTGGCCCGGTACGTGGTCGTGCCGATCGCGAAAATCTTTCATTACCAGGGCGGAAACAGCGAGCCTGAGTTCGATGTCCTCGCTTTGATTCACGAGCTTGCCCACGTTTTTGGCGCCGAACACGTGGAAGATACAAATTCGATCATGCATGAAGAGTTCGGCTACCGGACGGAATTTGACGCCAAGAACCGCGCGGTCATCCAGAAAAATCGCTTATGCGCATTTGCCAGAAAGTAAGTAGTAGGCATAGTGTTTAGGCATTACTGTAGAACCATTCAGACCTATTTCCGACGATTGCGTGCTAGTCTTTCCTAAGCTTGGTGCTTGGATTTATGTTGGCTAATATTCGAGTGATTCTTGTTCGTCCGCGCGGGTCTGGCAATATCGGCTCTGTAGCACGCGCCATGAAAAATGTCGGCGCCCGTGAACTTGCCATTGTCGGGCAGGCGCGCACTCGCAGTTTTTGGGCGCGCGCGATGGCCGTCCACGGCAGGGAAATTCTGAGCGCGGCACAAAGCTATGCCACCATTCGTGAAGCCATTGCCGATTGCTGTCTGGTGGTCGGTACGACCTGCCGCTCTGGTCTTTACCGTAAACACAGTCAAACGCCCCGTGAACTCGCGCCGAAGATGTTTACCGCGACAAAAAACGGCAAAGTCGCTCTAATCTTTGGTCCGGAAGATCATGGCCTGAGCAACAAGGATTTGGAACACTGCCAATTGTTGCTCACCATTCCGACTCATCCCGATTACCCGTCACTAAATGTCGCCCAGGCCGCGGTGATCTGCCTTTATGAGCTTTACCTGGCTTCTTTGACAGATCAGGAGAATGCCGACATAAAGAGAGCCGACGCCGAACAGATCGAGCGGCTCTTCGATATCATGCGCAATTCGCTCTTGAAGATCGGGTTTTTGGATTCGGAAAACCCCGAGCATATGCTTCTCGCCTTTCGCCGCATTTTCGGACGCGCCGGTTTGGAGGAAAAGGACGTAAGAATACTCACGGGCATGTTTCGCCAGATCGAATGGTATGCGAAGGAAGGCTGGAAAGTCGTCGCAGAGAAAGAAAAGAAGGGAATGAAAATCAGATAGACCCGGACCACGAAAGTTTGCTCAGTTTCATATTCACGAGCAGAATTTTTCGGAGGGCAGATAATGAAAGCACGATGGATCGCCCTTGCCGCGTTTCTCTTACTCTCCCAAGTCGAAGCTCAGGCTCTTGCCAGTCATCGCCCATCAATCCGAGCGGCTTATCCCAGTCTCGGCCTTCCCCAAGCGCCGCTCTGGATCGCGAGCGCAGCAAATTACTTCAATGAAGTGGGCCTGCGCGTCGAGTCTCTGTTTATCCAGAATAGCTCTACAGTCATCCAGTCTTTGCTGTCGGATGAGATCGACTATGCCATGGTCGGACCCGCACCCGTGATCGCCGTGGACCTTCGTGGCGCCGACATCGTCATGATCGCGACGACGATCCCGACTTTGATTTTCTACGTGATCGCGCGACCGGACATCCAGAAGATCGATGATTTAAAAGGAAAGTCAATCGGTTTTGGCCGCTTTGGTTCCAACACCGATTTTGCCGCGCGCTTGTTGCTAGAAAAATACGGCCTGGTTGCGAACAAGGACGTCGCCATGATCCAAACGGTAGGTGGAACCGCGACCGTTTTGGCGGTCAGTACGGGCAAGGTTCACGCCGGTGTCACTACGGACGTGGGTATGTTGGAGGGAAAGAAACTTGGCCTCAGAGAACTTTTTGCTTTCAAAGACCTGGGGATTCCATTTGCCCACGCCGGCTTCGCCGCTAAGCGCTCGTTTCTCAAGAGCCATGAGAACGAAACACTCAATTTCCTGCGGGCTATTTCCAAGGCGGTCTATCGGATGATGACGGATAAGAGTTTCAGTACCCGGGTGATTCAAAAAGTTTCGCGCGTCGAAGACAAAGCAATCGTCGAAGCCGCTTATGATCTGCACGTTCAACAATTCCTTCAGAAGAAGCTTTATACCACGCCGCCCATGATTCAAACCGTGCTGCGTCAAGTTGGCGAAAGCCTTCCTGCGGCTCTCGACGCCAACCCGGTCGATTTCATCGACAACCGTTATATCCAAACGCTCGATCAGCGGGGTTTCTTTGCGGAGCTAGACCGGACATTCAAGCCGCGATAGTAAACGCCAAACGCAAAATTATTATCAGGAGTACAAACTATGAACGTCAATAATTTCGAGCTCAAGAAAACTGCGTTGCTATTTTTCGACATACTCAACGGCTATGTGCCCGCAGCGGAACCAGAGAAGCCGCGGGTATTGAAACCATGGATTCAAAACGCCGTGAAACTGAGCAAAGCGGGACGCGCCGCCAGCCTGCCGATTTTTTTTGCCAAAGGGAATCACCGCCCCGACAATGCGACAACCGCCCTGCTTCTCACCGATACCAACAACTCGCTGCAACCGTGGGCTAACGGAGAAGTGACGAAGACAAAGATGCATGTGATCGCGGGCGACAAAAGCTCCGAGGTGCTCGCTGATTTGGAACCGCATCCGAATGATTATTACATTGTCAAATATCGCTGGAGCGCTTTTTTCCAAACCTATTTGGATCTCGCCCTACGAACACGCGGCATCGACACCATCATTATTTCGGGCGGCTCGACCGACGTCGGCGTGACATCGACTTTGTATTCCGGCAGAGATTTGGATTATAACATGATCATCGTGAGCGACGCCTGCGGTACGTCGCACGACCAGCGCGCCCATGACATGCTAATGGAACTCGTGTTTCCGCGCATGTCACGCGTGCGGACGACGAATCAGGTGATCGCGATGATTGAAAAGACGCGAGCATCATAATAATCGCTCGCAAGCATGTCTTGTTGTCATCCCGAACGGAGGTGAGGGATCTTTCTGCGTTTTAGATTTCTCGCTTGCCGGTCGAATGGCACTAAGCGGATCAACTAGGCGCTAATTTCAGGAGGAACTATGGCATCCAATGGCAGTGCTCCAGTCGGAGTTAGCAAAAACATCAG
>Ga0065715_10000286_pt1 | contig 16324 bp, 13 predicted proteins | sample MisBulReplicate1_FD_59102 | JGI IMG/M metagenome (GOLD analysis project Ga0065715, IMG submission 59102) | Miscanthus rhizosphere microbial communities from Kellogg Biological Station, MSU, sample Bulk Soil Replicate 1 : eDNA_1 v2 (version 2) | ecosystem: Host-associated > Plants > Roots >...
CAAAATTCGGATCTTTATAAAACCGTGATTCAACCCCACTTTCAAATGTCAATTGAAGCAAACTTTCTGTTACTTGATCAATTTCAACAATTTCATGTTTTGTGGCTGTTGCTGGAGTTGTATACGCGTCTAATGCATAGGTACGTTTATTCTCAATAGGCTCAACTCCCCAGATATCGACTACTTTTTTTTGTATGTGTTCAGATTCCGCTGTTACATAAACCAAATCAAAATCCGCATTTTCAAATTCAGTTTTAAATGTATTAAGTTCTGTGTCCTCAGATAAGTAGGCCTGCCCAACACGAAGCTTAAAAAAATCACTATCCCAGGGTAATGCTTTTATATTATTCATTTGTTATACCTATTGTTTGCTGAACAATATAAACAGGACGGTCTTTTACCCGATCAAATGTTTTCCCAATATATAAACCGATAATACCTAAGATTAAAATCATCATACCTCCAAAAAACCAAACCGAAATGATGATACTAGCAAAACCCGCTACCGATATATCTCCATACAAATAGCGAATAAATTGAACAATCGCTGCAATAAATGATAGGCTTGATATCATAAATCCAAACTTCACCGTTAGTCTTAATGGCTTATCAGAAAATGCTAAAATGATATCTATAGCCATTCGTACTAATTTCCCGATATTATATGACGTTTCGCCAACTAAACGAGCTTGATGATTCACTTCAACAGCCGTAAGCTTAAAGCCAACCCATCGAACCATAGCGGGAAAATATCTAATTTTATCTTTCATAGATAAAATCGCCTGAATTACTTTTCTGTTATATATCCCAAAATTAGCAACGCTACTATCCTGCTTTGTTTCTGTTAAATACCCTAATACAGAATAAAACACTTTTGAAAAGGTCTTTTTGAAAAACGTATCTTTGCGTTGTAAGCGTTGTGCCAATACAATATCAAACCCTGTTTGTGCCTTAGAATACAATTTAATAATTTCTTCAGGTTGGTCTTGCAAATCACAATCCATCACAACAACCCACTCGCCTTTAGCATGCTCTAAACCCGCATGAATAGCGTAATGTTGCCCGAAATTCCTGGAAAGACTTATTCCTTTTACCCGTTTATCTTTCTCCGCCAATTCAAGAATCGTATCCCAAGCATTATCCGGACTGTTATCATTTACGAAAATGATTTCAAAATCAGGAGTTATTGTCTGTAACGTTTGAATAAGTTTATCATGTAACTCATGTAAACAAGACTTACAACCATACACAGGAGATACGACAGAAAGGTGTATCATATTTTGTCAGAATAAAATGCTAGAATAGTATTACAAATATGATCATGCTCATCATTCGTCAAATCATAAAATAATGGCAAACGAAGTAATGAGTCAGCATATTGATCGGATTGTTTCATTGATCTGCCATCATGTTTGCCTGTAAAATAAGGCGATGCATGCAATGATAAATAATGAAATACGGATAAAATATTATTGTCTTTAAGATGTTTCATTAAAGCGGTACGTTCTTCCAATGAACGACAAATCACATAAAACATGTGTGCATTGTTCGTAGCATATTCCGGTATAAATGGGAGACGCAACAAGCCATTATGTGCCAGCACATTCAGCTTATCATAGTAGCGGACCCACAACTCCAAACGCTTCTGCTGAATCTCTTTTAAATTTTCTAATTGTGCGAATAAAAAAGCACTTATGACTTCAGAAGGCAAAAACGACGAACCTACATCTACCCAGCCATATTTATCAGTTTCACCTCTAAAAAATGCACTTCGGTTTGTACCTTTTTCCCAAATGATTTCCGAGCGATCAATATATTTTTCATTATTAACAACGAGTAAACCACCTTCGCCAGCAATAATATTTTTAGTTTCATGAAAACTAAATGCTCCGAAATCACCTATACCACCCAACGGTTGGCCTTTATAATATGAATCAATTGCTTGTGCAGCATCTTCCACTACATACAAGTTGTATTTTTTCGAGAGGTCCATTACCACATCCATATCGCAAGCCACACCTGCATAGTGCACGACAACAATTGCTTTTGTTTTAGATGTGATCAATGCTTCTATAGCATGCACATCCATATTCGGCTCCGTGGATAAACTATCAACAAATACAAGTTTAGCACCACGCAATACAAAAGCGTTAGCGGTAGATACAAACGTAAATGTTGGCAAGATAACTTCATCTCCTGGTTCAATATTCATCAACAAGGATGTCATCTCCAAAGCATCGGTACAACTTGTTGTCATCAATGCCTTGGCAAAATTGAAATTTGTAGTGAAAAAATCATGACATTTTTTTGTAAAAATACCATTTCCCGAAATTTTACCAGAATGAACAGCTTCGTAGATATAATGAACTTCTTTGCCCGTTAAATGAGGCTTGTTAAAAGGAATCATGCTATATTTTTTATTCAATCAAATATAAATTTAAAATTTGTATTTTTAGCAATTAAAACCCGTTATAATCTACTGTTCCATCTTAATGTATATGAATAAAGCCCTAACATATAGTATTGTTTTAGTACTATATTCACTTTTGTGTATCATTTTTACTTGGCCGCTATTACCACATATACATGAAGGGTTTATCTCCCCTGACACCATGGGTGATTCTTCATCTTATATTTGGGATGTTTATATTTTCAAAAACAATCTAGCCAACAATATCCCATTATTCCACACCGATAAAGTACTATCGCCTATTGGCGGAAACTTGTGGATGCATGGATACATGCCGGGTATGTGCACCTTTTCACTCTTATTTACAAATAATTATGTAGGAATGAATACATACATACTACTCCATTTTGTCCTTTCTGCATTTGGAGCATATTTATTGTCGATGTATCTACATAAAAACAAACTGATTTCATTTATCATTGGTGTAGCCTTTGCGTTTTCTGCATATAAAATGCTTCGATTAACCGAGCATTACACACTGGTACTTACAGCCACCATCCCTTTTTATATATTATGTTTCCTAAAAGCATTTGATTTTTCAAACAAAACATTCCTCCCAATAATTTTTTCGAAAAAACATTTTTACCTGTGCATCGCAATCGGATTTTTAACAGTTTTAAATGATTATTACGCAACCTTCTATTTGCTTTACTTTTCATTTGCGTGGTTTGCCTTTTACAAACTACATCCATTCTGGATTACACTAAGTCGAACAAAAAAAATCGCTGCTTTTCTTATCGTATTTATAGGCATGCATTTAATTATCGAGCCCCTAGCAATAAATGGATTTGATGACAAAGGTGGCATTTGGTGGGGCGGTAATATGTTGGCGTTCTTAATACCCAATGATAATTCCTGGCTCTATAACAACGTTTGGTTTGAACCTTTAACATCAATCGCATTCAAAGGCAGACACAACCTTGAAACTCAGTTATTTTTAGGCTACAGCATAATTGTACTCGGAATTTTGATTGCCTACCATTTCTTTAAAAAAAGGCTTTCTAGCGAAGCTTCTCCATGGCTATTTACAACAATCATCTTCATTTTATTAGCCACTCCTGTACTCTATATTGGCTCTTTAAAAATCATTTACAACCCAACAGCAATCATTCATTTTATTCCATTTTTCAATAACATTCGCTGCAACACACGTACAGTAATGATGATTGAACTGACGTTGCCAATCATAGCAGGATACGTATGGGTACAACTCATATCTAAAAAAGGTACGCTCCTATATACACATATCTTACCCTTACTCTTTTTGTTTTTCTTAATTATCGAGTTCAAACCAAAACCGTACAATCTGGTTTTAAATTCAGACATACCATCCATATACAGCGATGTTAAAAATAGTCACAATGAAAAATTACTCGTAATGCCAACGGGGGTGTCTGATGGCTTACTTCATTTTGGAAACTTAAATAATCTTGAACATTTTTATCAAACGTATCATAAAAAAAGCTTTACCGGGGGCTACTTATCCAGGGTATCTGATGAAGTATTTAAAAGCTATACAAATGATTCCATCATGAACACCCTTATACGATTGAGCGAAAGCCCCAATTATGCATATACAATTCCGACAAACGAACATATAAAGACATTTAACAATACGTTTCACATTGACATGTATCTAATCAAGCCTGAATACATAAACACAAATGCTGAAAAATACATTCAGTTATTACTCGCGAACACGAATATCACAACAACAGAAAAAAACAATTATAAACTTATTGAAATTAAACAATGACCATTAAAACCATTGTTGATTAATAAAGAGAGCCAATGTTGTAAAAAACATTGGCTCTCTTTATTAATTTTTATTTGTCAAGAAACGCGAATCAATAATACACGTGCGTTTCTGCATAGTTTATCAAATAAAGTATCCCAGACAATACATGTATAATAAATAGCCCTAGCAAAAACTTGACTTTTTTAGATTCCTGTTTCACATTTAAGAATTTTGGGGTTAAATATGAAACGGTTGCCAGCATTAATAAAAATGTGCAGATTATGTTTTGCCATGTAAAGTTACCATGAGTCATGCGAGGCCCTGTCTCCATTATAAAAGCAGAGATGAATACACCTGTTATTGATAAAGCAAGTGCGTAAACGAATGGTTTATACTTCAATATATCTTTGAATAAAAACACAGTGAATATTGGCAAGCAGAAAGACAACAAAAAAGAAATCGGGAGGTACCACTTTGGAATCCATAATAAGGTAACTTCAAATGGACTGCTAATTGCAATACCACTTGCTTCTGGATCAAACGATCCTTGTTGTAATTTGTAGATTAAGTAATATTGCCCTATAATAAAAAGCCCTCCTATAATCATTGGCGAAAGATAAAATACAAACGCCTTTAAACCTTCCACCTTGAATCTATTAAGCAAAAAGAAAAAGGTGATGGGAATGTATACAAAAACAAAAGATGGTTTAATCAGAATATTCAAGATAACCAATATGTTAATGATCACAATATCTTTGGTTGTTGCTTTATAAGACAGATCAAAAAGCTGCAATTGCTTCCAATAAAGCAGAACTGCAAAAGGAAACAACATAATAACCGTTGAGTTATGCCATACGATTGGAACCAATCTTCCCAGATACATTTTATCTAATACAAAAACAGTGTACGGATCTGGTATTGCAAAGAAAAAGAATAGACCAAGCGCAATGATACATATTTTCTTTTTGCTTCCCTCGTCTGAAATTTCTCCAGTGAGACGAATGATAATATTTTTTGAAATAGCATATTTTGCTACTGCTGCCAGTGACAATACGAGTATCGTTACAGAATTTAAAAAGGATAGATTATTGGAAAATGCTGACAAAAAATTAATTGTGAAGTAGAATAAAAAATTAGGAGGGTAAGGTATCTCAGATGAATTTATTTTGACGACCTGATCAATATGAACAGTGATGTCTGAAATTAAATGCAGTATTATATGCGAAAATATTGATACACATACAACAAAGAGTAATACGATATCTATATTTTTAATTAGTTTACACTTAATTTCTTTCATTATTAGTGATTCAAGGATTGACGAGATTATTAAACAACTTGGAATTATTATAACATCCTGAATATCCTTAATTCAGGATATTTCTTCATTGTTAGTATTTTAGCGTCAAAGCTATCCCCTTTTTAGTATTTATCAAAATATTTACCGCGACAGCTAATCTTAGAAAAGCATTATATCACCGTTCATATTTTGGAATAGTCACATTTAAATTTGCTCTAACTATCAGAGTACCATAATCCGATCCACTCCTCGTCTTTTCTGTTTACAAAATCATGAATTTGCTTGTCTATTTGCACTCAGAAGCGGCAGGAACGCTCAATCGTTACGATTTGCTTCTCAATCATATATGAGATTTTTATTAAAAAAAAAGAAAAAAAATATTATCTTCACACTTTCTGGTCTATAATACTTTAAAATTTGCGCTGTGTTACAACAGCGTTTTTTATGGGAACAACGATTAGAATGCTTATTGACTTCATTATTTAGTAATACAAAATAAACCATGGCTAATCAAACGCTATCAATCGTAATTCCAGCTTACAACGAAGAACGTACGATTCATTTAATTTTGAATAAAGTGTTAGCAGTAAAACTAACCAACGACATACAAAAAGAAATTATTTTAGTAAATGATTGTTCCAAAGATAAAACGAAGGAAACCATTGAAAAATACATTTCAGAGCATCCATCTGAAAACATCGTTTTATACAACCATGAAATCAATAAAGGTAAAGGAGCTGCTTTACACACAGGAATCAAAAAAGCAAAGGGAGATTATATCATCATTCAAGATGCCGATTTAGAATATGATCCCAATGAATACAATTCTCTTTTACAACCGATACTAGCTGGCTTTGCAGATGTAGTTTATGGTTCTCGTTTTATTGGTGGTAAACCGCATCGCATTTTATTTTTCTGGCACACAATCGGAAACAAAATGTTGACAATGGCTAGCAACATGTTTACAAATCTCAATTTAACAGATATGGAAACGTGTTATAAGGTTTTCAAAACAGAAATCATACAAACTCTTCCTTTACAAGAAGCGCGCTTTGGATTTGAACCTGAAGTAACGGCACGAATTTCAAAAATTCCAAATATCCGCATCTATGAAGTTGGAATTTCATATTATGGCAGAACGTACGAGGAAGGAAAAAAAATAGGAATGAAAGATGCCTTCAGAGCACTTTATTGTATTATCAAGTACAATTTATTTAAATAACAATGCCCAACCAAGAATTCCATTTTAAAAAAATAGACACAGAAGGTATCAATACCTTGTCTGTTTTAGCAAATGCGAATAACTTCAACTCTTGGCTTTATTCAACCATAAAACCTTATTGCAAAGGCCGAATATTAGAAATAGGATCAGGTATCGGAAATATTTCGAAATACTTTATTAAAGATAATTTCGACATTACCCTTTCTGATTTAAGAGATAATTATTTAGAAGTACTCACAAATCATTTTCCTACATTCAAATCAACCAATTCCCAATCACTTGATTTGGTTGACCCTCATTTTGACGAGAAACACAAAGATGCGTTCAATTCGTATGATACAATTTTCGCACTCAATGTTATAGAGCATATAAAAGAAGACCAACAAGCTATTTTAAATTGCTATAAATTATTGAAAAAAAAGGGCACATTAATTATTTTAGTACCTGCTTATCAAAGTTTATACAATCGATTCGATACAGAACTCGAACATTATAAAAGATACAATCAAAAAGCACTATCTGAATTATTTACTCAAGCATCATTTACTATTGTTCACAAACAACATTTTAATGCTGCAGGGATTTTAGGGTGGTTTGTTTCTGGAAGAATATTAAACAATAAAATCCTTCCGAAAGGTCAGATTTGTTTATATGACAAACTCGTACCCTTGTTTAAAAATATAGACAAAATACTCTTTAACAAAGTGGGACTTTCTCTAATGACAATAGGCGTAAAATAATACCGAATGAAAACTACAACTCGTCGATCACTTTTATATACAGTATTTTTTTTATTCCTTCTTCAAATATGGGTTATTGGAAATACTCAATCGGGAAGAGATAGCTACAAAGATATTCTTGAAGTAGATGCTGTAGGTTATTACAGTTATCTACCAGCACTCTTTGTTTACCAAGATCCCAACTTTAGCTTTCTTGATAAAATTGACAACAAGTACATATCGAGCACAATATCTTTAGTTCGCTATTCAGCTGAAGGTGGAGATATAGACAGATACTTTATTGGAACCACCTTTCTAATGGCCCCATTTTATTTGTTGGGAACCTTCTGCTCCTACCTATTAAATGTCCCCAATGATGGTTACACCAAATATCAATTACTATCTATTTCAATAGGTGCTTCAATGTATTTATATATTGGATTATATATTATTGGATTATTTTTAAAAAACACATTTCAACTAACACAAAAAAGTATCTTATTAACCATTATAGCCTTTGCCTTAGGTACAAATTTATTTTATTACAGCATTTTCGAACCAGGCATGAGCCACGTTTATAGTTTTTTCACAGTTGCGCTATTCATATACGTCTGGAGCAAATTCATGAACACACAAAAGTTTAGTTATTTTTTAATTGCTAGTTTATTATTAGGTCTTATTACAATTATAAGACCCGTTAACATCCTTATTGTTTTGAGTCTTCCTGTCATCTGGCCAACAACATTTATTAAAACCATCACACCTCTATTCACAAATAAATTACATGTTCTCGTTGCCGCATTCGTATTATTCATTAGCATCATTGGCATCCAACTAAGCTATTATAAAATAGCAACAGGGCATTGGTATGTTTATTCGTATAACAAAGAAGGGTTCGATTTTACTCAGCCTCATATATGGGATGTATTATTCAGTTACAGAAAGGGTTTGTTTGTATATATGCCAATTTTATTTATTTCAATAGCAGGCCTATATTATTGGAATAAACAACAAAAATACACAACCGTATTATGGGCAATAGCATTTACAATTATCACCTACATTTTATCGAGCTGGTCGAGCTGGTCTTATGGGGGGTGTTATAGCAACAGGGCATTTATTGAATACTATATATTTTTCATAATACCATTTGCATATTTGATTGAACATTTGTTAATCAAAATCCCGAAAACAGTTTATGCCGGCATCGTATGCATACTTTTATTTTGCCAAATACAGACATACCAATACCGATACTACTATATCCACTGGGATGAAATGAATAAAGAAAAGTATTGGAAAGTGTTCTTAAGAGTGGATTATCTTATCAAAAAAACACCCGTTAAAGAAATATATTAATGCTTTTGATGATAATTAACTGACCGTGCCCTGTGTTCTTAATTCTAATGTCTTACTTAGATATAAAGACATTAACGGTATTGTTATCAGATATTTTCTTTGAATAAATGTTTTCAAGTCCATCAAACAATGTATCATCTTTTTTGATATTACCTTCAATAGTCATAAACCAATCTTCCGAAATCACTGCATAACTCCCCTCTGGTTTTCCATTACGTTTTATTTCAACAAGATCTCTGTATCTATTTTTATCATACACATCACAATCTAAGAAAATCATAAGCGGAAAAGATGAATAATAAATAGCATCTTTTTTCAACGTGTCTATTCTAATATCATTAGAAATATTTTTCATCGCTAATGTCTCTGGATTTTCCTCAAACTCTTTTGAAAAATTCCATGCACTGATATTATCGGTAAATGGAAAAATAATAAAACAAGCAATACAAAATGAAAGTATCATTTTACTTTTTTGTAATTGTTCACTAATAACATTAAACAAATACAGCACCATCAATAAGCCTATTGGAATAATTGAAATCAAAACTCTACTCATTCCAAACGAATGAAATAGGCCAAACTTCCAAAAAACCACGTGAGCTAAAAAGAAAGAAAAAAAAGATCCGAATAATAAAAATTCAATACGAGTAAATGTTTCTTTAAAATTAGTTATCAGGTGCCCAACAAGAACTTTTATAATAAGAAGCGTTGCTCCCCAGAATAAAACTGTAAAAGGAATGCCTGTCATATAATAAAACTTAACAAAAAAATCACTCCAGCCTCCTGAGCCATAATTATCAATGCCATGTGTGTATGGATTTGTCGTAAAAATCCAAAGTATACTTTCATATTGAACTAAAAATCCAAGGATAGAAATACACACCAGTCCTGTCAACATAAATAGTATTTCCTTCCATCTATTCAACGCTACAAAAAACATCGCAATCACCGCCATTGAAATAAACCCTTCGCTTCTCACAAAAGGGAGAAATGAGATAGCAATTGCAGCCCAACTATATCGTTCAATAATTATTAAATAAACTGTTAACGTAAGTACTAAGGCGTACAATGGTTCTGTTAACCCGGAGTTAAGTGCCAAAGGATAATTAGGGATGAAAAATAATAAAAGAGCAAAGTAAGGAGAAATACCCCATTTTAATTTATTGATTATTTGAGCTACTAAACAACATGTTATTACACCTATCATTGAATTAAAAAATGTCATGCCTTTCCACCCCAATTGTGCAAATGGTGAAGAAAGAATTGTAAAAACCGGCTTACCCCAATTGTCAAATAATAAATAGGTATGCTTCCATGAATAACGTGATATTGCATAATGTGTTATACTATCCCCATTATCATATGTATTATCAATCAATATCCAAAAAATGACTGCAACAATAGAGGCTGCTATTGCTAATATTTTATAGTTAAATTTCATATTTCTACTATTGTATATCTTCAAAAAGATTTTATAAATTTAAATATTATTTATTCGAATTCATATTTAAGTTTTGTGCAATGAAACATATTCAAACACTTGCAATTGCTTTAATAGCAGGATTTATAGGTGCATTTTTATTTCAAAACATGCAGCCGTCTGAAAATTCAATTTCTGATCCGATAAACTATTCGGCCCATCAGGTTTCCTACACCCCACCGCTTCAAAATACAACAACAACAGCCGATTTTACTGCTGCCTCTGCAATCAGTACACAAAGTGTTGTATACATCACAACGGTATCGGCCAATCAGAACAGCAACAACTGGTTTGATTGGTATTTTAATGGTGGCGGAAACAACTTCGTAGCAGGTTCGGGATCGGGTGTTATATTTTCAAAAGATGGATACATTATCACCAACAATCATGTCATACAACGAGCAGAAAAAATTGAAGTCGTACACAATAAAACAACCTATCAAGCTAAAATAATCGGCACGGACCCATCATCGGATCTGGCAGTATTAAAAATTGAAGCTGACAATTTACCTGCTATAACAATCGGCAACTCTTCTATCGTTAAGATTGGCGAATGGGTATTAGCCGTTGGCAATCCATTTAATTTAACCTCTACCGTTACGGCAGGTATTGTATCTGCAAAAGGACGTAACATAAATATTGTGAACAGTAGCTTTCCGATCGAATCCTTTATTCAAACAGATGCAGCCATAAACCCTGGTAATTCAGGCGGCGCATTGGTGAATACCAGAGGTGAACTTATTGGTATCAATACAGCCATTTTATCAAAAACAGGTAGCTATACCGGATATGGTTTTTCTGTGCCTGTAGACATTGTTAAAAAAGTAGTTGCCGACCTGATAAAATATGGCGTTGTTCAAAAAGCATTTATTGGTGCTGAAGTAAGTGAAATTAATTCTGCAGTTGCTCAACAACTAAATCTTACAAACCTTGACGGCACCTATATCACCTACCTGCAAAAAGGCAGTGCGGCTGAAAAAGCAGGTTTGCTAAAAAATGATATTCTTTTAAAATTAGATGATAAAATCATTGAATCCAGAAGTGATTTCGACGAGTATCTAGCCTATAAATCTCCTGGCGAGAAAATAAAAATCACATACAAAAGAAATAACAGCTTAACAGAAACATATGTTACTTTAACAAATGAAGACGGNACAAGCGACATTGTTAAGCGTGAGTTGTTTTCTTCTACAAAGTTAGGNGCAGACTTCAGCACCATATCGAAAGTTGAAAAAGANAAAATGGGGCTTCAAAATGGAGTNCGCATTGTAAACGTCAGAAACGGCCTTGTCAGCAGNCTTGGCTTGCAGGAAGGATTCATTGTCACTTCAATTAATAGAGCACCAATAAACGACCCGAATGAGGCCATACGCATCCTTGAAAATATCCGTGGACAAGTTATCATTGAAGGCATTGCTAGTAATGGAGCCAGAACTATTTATCAATATTATTTTTAACAACAACCCTAACGTTCATCATGAAAAACAGAATCAAACAAATCTCATGTGTTGCTATTGTTGCATGCCTTTTAACAAGTTTTGCTTTAGTAGATTTCACTAAAACACTTGTAGGGAAATGGGAATTAAAAACCATACAGCAACCAGGTAAAGCTGCGATGCCTACAAAAGATATCCTTGGAGAATCATTTATGGAATTCAAAAGTGATTTTACGTATGAAGAGAGTGGTGGGTCACAATCATCAGGTGTATGGCAAATTACTTCAGGGAAATATATTCAGACGAAAGAAAATGGAAGACCAAATTTCACAGAAAAAATGGAGTTAAAAGAAATCGCTCCGGACAAAATTCAAATTACAAGTTCATCTAAAACTTCAATGGTTTATCAACGCATACAGTAATAAACCAGCTGATTTTATTGATAGATAGAGATTGTTAATTCGTGTTAGCAATCTCTATTTTTTTGATTCTTAGGCATAAAAAAAACCGGCATGGCGTCCGGTTTTTCAATTAGAGGATTTATCTCTGACAATTTAAAATTAAGCCGATTTGATTTTTATTTTCTTAATCAAATCCTGCATTGTTGCTCTGAATTTTTTATCTGTATCCATCAAATCACTTACAGAAGTTAATGCGTGAATAACAGTACTGTGATCACGACCACCAAAGTGATTGCCGATAGATTTTAACGACATGTTTGTATATTCTTTCGCAAAATACATTGCAACCTGACGCGCGATTACGATTTCTCTCTTACGAGTTTTATCTTTCATCTGCTCAATTGTTACTGCAAAGTATTCCGAAACAAACTTTTGGATGTAATCAATATTTACTTCCGTTTCAACATTCTGAACAATGTTCTGAATAATTTGTTTTGCTAACTCAAGATCGATCTGACGACCACTTAATGTGTGCTGTGCAATCAATGAATTCACTACACCTTCCAAATCACGCATGTTAGTATCAACGCTATATGCTAAGTAATCAATTACATCAGCAGCAATTTCAATACCTTCAAATTGCATCTTTTTGCAAATGATTGCATTTCGTGTTTCGTAATCCGGCACTTGTAAATCCGCACTCAAACCCCATTTGAAACGAGATAATAAACGCTCCTGTAAGCCTTTAATATCTTTCGGTGCACAATCACTTGTGATAATGATTTGCTTACCCGATTGGTGCAAATGGTTGAAGATATGGAAGAATATTTCTTGTGTCTTTTCTTTACCTGAAAGGAATTGAACATCATCTAAGATCAATACATCCAATCCTAAGAATTGATTTGTAAACTCTTGAGACATGTTGTTTTTCATCGACTCAATGAATTGACTTAAGAAACGCTCAGAAGGCATATATAATACCTTTTTATCTGCATGGTTTTTCTTAATCTGATTTCCAATGGCCTGAACCAAGTGGGTTTTACCTAAACCAACATTTCCGTAAACCAAAAGTGGGTTAAATGAAGTAACACCTGGCTTATTAGCTACTGCCAAACCAGCCGAACGAGCTAATTTATTGCAATCACCTTCAATAAAGGTATCAAAGCTATAATTTACATTCAATTGAGAATCTAATGGTTGAGATATAGAAACAGACTCAGCCTTAGCATCTTTAGAAACTCCCGGATTAACCGTTCTTGAAATAATACTGCCTTTATGTAAGATTGAGCCCGAAGATTTACGATTTAAATCACTTTTATCCACCAAAATTTGGTATTCAAGTCTCCCTTCAGCACCTAATTGCTCATCAATTGCTTTTCTTAACACATGTACGTAATGCTCCTCAAGCCATTCGTAAAAAAACTGACTTGGGACCTGGATTGTTAAGACATTATTAACTAACATCAATGGCTCAACCGGCTCAAACCATGTCTTAAAACTTTGGTCTCCAACACATTGTCTGATATACTCCAAACAACTGTTCCAAACTGACTTACAGTCTCTTACATCAATCATATCCTAATGGTGTTTAAAAATTCTAATCCCACTTTTTTGAGGGGATGACAAAGATGTGAAAAAATATTTTAGTAAAAAATTGCTGTTTACACTTGACTTTTTCACTAGTCAGAGCACCACTAATTTAACAATTCCGAAACATTAAAATTCTTTAAATAGTATTATATATTCTTTTTATTATTCAATAAATTAACGAATGTTAATAACTTTGTTATCAAGTTAAATTTACGTGTACAACAAAAGTGAGCTATGTAATAATAAGTATTGACAATATCGGAATTTGGTGAACGACTGTGGAAAAGTACAATTTATAGAATTAATTAAGCCGGAGAATTCATTAATTTATATCACCCCCAATTTACTCTATAGAAATAATATATTTAATATCCACAAAATGGAAAGAATACCACATCAAGCAAAATCCAACTCAACTTTCTTTCCAAATAATAAAGAGCTGTCACCATAACTTAGAAATCGATAATCACTGGCTAATGCGTGATCATATATTTTTTTCATTGGTTCAATACCTATAAAAGAAGCAACCAAACAAAGTAACGTACTCTTAGGTTGGTGAAAGTTCGTTATCAAAGCCTTACATACTTTAAATGTATAACCAGGTTTAATAAGCAAGGATGTCTTAGCTAAAAAAACCGTGGAATTCTTTTTAGATAAATAGGCAAGCACATTCTTCATAGAATCTTCTAATGACAAAGGAGTTAATGAATAGGCGTCCCATTGATTCAGTTCAGGCATCAAGCCAATTGATTGCACAGAATCATCCGTCAGCTTACAACCCAGCCAATATAAGCTCTCCAGCGTACGCATAGAAGTTGTTCCTACCGGAACAACAAATTTGCTACTTCCGTCTTTATATAAACTATCAATAATTTCTTTTGAAACACTGATGTGTTCGCTATGCATAGAGTGGTCTTTAATAGAATCTGTTTTAACAGGTTTAAACGTACCTGCCCCCACATGTAGCGTTACTTCCTTCCGCTCAATACCTTTTAAATCCAGTGCTTCAAAGACCTGCTCTGTAAAATGAAGGCCTGCTGTCGGAGCAGCAACGGAACCTTCATGCTTTGCATAAATAGTCTGATAGCGCAGCTTGTCGCTCTCTTCTGTCTTGCGCTTCATATACGGAGGCAAAGGCAAGTCTCCTAACAAGGCAAATATTTCAGAAAAGGTTATGTGTGCTAAACTCCAAGAAAATTCAATGATATAGTAATCGTCTTTTTTATCTACTTGTTTTGCAAGAAATGTTAATGCTTCTCCAGTAGGCAAGATTACGTTGCGCTCTAACAATGGCTGTTTCCAACGCTTTGCATTACCAACAAAACATTTCCAAACAACTGGTCCTTTTGAACTCATACTTTCAGCAGGCCCACCTTCCGCAGGCTCCAGACTAAATATCTCAACAGTAGCTCCCGTTGGCGTTTGAAATAAAAACCGAGCTTGTACAACACGCGTATTATTAAAAACCAAGATTGCATTTGAAGGCAAGTGATCTACGATAGAAGTAAATAACCGATCATTGATCGTTTCATCTTTATATACGAGCAACTTCGATTGATCTCTTAGTGCCAAAGGATATTCAGCAATACGTTCAAGCGGTAAATCGTAATTGTATGTTTCTATATTATCTATATCAATCTTCATAGTATTAATAAACATAAGGCCCACGCTGTTTGATGGGCTGATTAAGAGGCATAGCACTCAAGTATACAAACCGGGCATCAGCACCGCCTATTATTGTGTGCATGTGACCTGATTCTAAAAAATAAAATTCTCCTGCTATTATTGTTGTATTATTTGTCTTAATTCCTCCTTGAATAACATATACAAAGGACGTGTACCCTGCTATTGGAGAAAAACTAATAGAGTCCTTTTTCAATTCAATATCCAAATACGTTAGATTACATCCACAATTCACCTTAAGCGAAGAGCCCTGCCCAACAATCGTACGCACAATGCGTGTATCATCAATTGACTGAAAAGGAAGTGAATCTACAAGTTGATAGCTTGGCGCTGCTTGCTTGGCAGCAGTTGGAATATTCAACCACAACTGCAGCCCTTTGTTCGTTCCAACAGAACCGGGCATTTCAGAATGCTTCAATCCGTTTCCTGCTGTAAATCGCTGAGCTTGTCCTGCAACAATGGTGTCGCTGTTACCGATATTATCTTTGTGAACAAAACCTCCTGCAATCATATAGGTGATTGCCTCAAAGCCTTTGTGTTCGTGCGTAGGAAAACCTGCCGGAGGGCTAACTGTAAAGTCATCTAACAAAATAAACGGATCCGCATGCTTAAACGATTTAGAGGGGAACAATCGCAATACTTCTGCACCTTCACCATCCATCGCTTCTGTAGCTGTATATACACGACCTGTCTGTTGGGCAGCAAGCTGCAAACTCAACAAACAAAACAGCAGTATACTATAAACAACCCTATTCAGCATAATATTTATTTTTGTAGTTCTGTGATTTAAACAGAAAAGCCACCCATATAATTCATGGATGGCTTTATAATTTATTTTCGTTGGTTTAACCGTTCGTTCGTTCTTCAAATATCTGCATCACTTCAGGAGTCATACCCGTTGAAGAGAAGCCGCCATCATGCATCAA
>Ga0065715_10089029_pt1 | contig 16319 bp, 8 predicted proteins | sample MisBulReplicate1_FD_59102 | JGI IMG/M metagenome (GOLD analysis project Ga0065715, IMG submission 59102) | Miscanthus rhizosphere microbial communities from Kellogg Biological Station, MSU, sample Bulk Soil Replicate 1 : eDNA_1 v2 (version 2) | ecosystem: Host-associated > Plants > Roots >...
CGCAATCCGATCCTTTATTCGATAAGAATCGTTCCATCTGTTGCATATCATTCGTGAAGATGGATGATGATAATCCTTGTCGTACATTATTGTTCAACTGAATTGCCTGCTCTACTCCACCGGAATATTTTGATACGTACAAAATGGGGGCAAATGTTTCTTCCTGCAGGGATTTTATCGAAGCATCTGCTTCCAATAACGCTGGCAGCACATATGTTCCATTTTCAAGCCCTGCCGGCTTTAATTGCTTGCCTCCTGCTACCAACACAGCGCCTTCGTTTTGTGCAGTTCGTATGCGTTGCTCATACATAGCAACAGCAGCAGCATCTATCAATGGACCAACCAATGTATGCTTCTCTAACGGATTGCCTACAACAAGCTGTCCGTATATCTGTTTTAATTTTTCTACAATCGTATTATAAACCGTTTCATGAACAATCAATCTTCGGGTTGTTGTGCAACGCTGTCCGGCAGTACCAACAGCACCAAACACGATTGCGCGCACAGCCATTTCTATATTAGCATTCTCAGTTACTATAATTGCATTGTTGCCGCCTAATTCTAACAAGACTTTCCCTAGACGCCCTGCAACAATCTGATTTACCTTTTTACCCATCGCTACCGATCCGGTTGCTGACACCAATGCAACACGCTCATCTTCTGCAAGCCAACCTCCTTGCTCTGCGCCGCCATGGTACAATGTAAAAATACCGGCAGGTAATTGATTCTTCTTAAGTACTTTTGAAACGATGTATTGACAGGCAATGGCAGACAACGGTGCTTTTTCAGATGGCTTCCAAATACTTACATTACCACACACCGCAGCAATAATAGCATTCCAGGACCATACAGCTGCTGGAAAATTAAAAGCAGAGATGATGCCGACTACACCCAAGGGATGATATTGTTCGTACATGCGGTGATCAGGTCTTTCGGAGTGCATGGTCAAACCATACAACTGTCTAGATAAGCCAACTGCAAAATCACATATATCAATTATTTCCTGTGCTTCACCCAAGCCTTCCTGTAATAACTTTCCAGTCTCAAGTGAAATCAGTGTACCTAACTCTTCTTTGTCTTCTCTAAAAGCCTCCCCTATCTGTCTAATGATCTCTCCACGCTGAGGCGCTGGCATTGCTGACCAAACAACATATGCTTTTTGCGCTTCTTCAATTAACGCGTTGTATGTATCCTTTTTTGCAATCTCAATATCAGCTAAACGTGCACCATCAATTGGTGAACTTTTAGAAAAAACTTCATTGCCCGACCATGACTTCAATGCCGACATTGCTGCAGGATTTCGATCCGTCAATTGAAATTTATTCTTAATGTTTTTTATTAATTCCTGCTGATTCATTTTGTGTTATACGTTTAATCATAAAAAAAGTGTTCTCACGAACACTTTTTTTATTTTATATTTTAATCTAAATAATTTATTACCAACCGATCCCATAGAACTCTTTTTTTCCATTCGGATAAATCCCTTCCATTAAAATCCCGCCATTCGTTGTTTGCTCAAGAATTCGAATCACATCTTCAGGTGAACTAACAGGCTTTTTGTCTATAGAAGTGATGATAAAACCTTCTCTCACACCTGCTTCTTTTAACTTTCCTGCAAACAGTTTAGCAACTTTTGCTCCGCCTGAGATTTCAAGCACACTCATTTCTCCACCTGATACCGGTTGTAAATCTGCACCCAATTTTGTTTTTACAGAGTTGTCGCCCTTAGGAACAATAGTCATATCTCCCAATTTGTTTTTCAACACAACATTGGCTTCGCTTGTGCTACCCTTACGCACATAACGAACTTTTAATTTATCTCCAGGCCTGTATCTCGCAACAACTTCTTGCAGCTGAGTAGTAGCGCCAATGTTGATGTCATTTATTTTTGTGATGATATCACCTTCTTTTATTCCGCCTAAATCTGCAGCACTACCTTGATTCACGCCACTTACATACACACCTGTTATGAAATCAACCGCTTTTTCTTTTGCCAATGCAGTTGTCATATCCTGAATGACTACGCCAAGTAAACCTCGTTGCACCTGACCATAATTCATAATATCATCAATTACCTTTTTAACCAACGAAACAGGTACTGCAAATGAATACCCTGCATACGCACCGGTTGGACTGGCAATGGCAGTATTGATACCAATCAATTCTCCTCTCAAGTTAACCAATGCACCACCACTGTTTCCAGGGTTTACAACCGCATCTGTTTGCAAGAAAGATTCGATTGCCATATTGTCTTTATCTCTCAACAAATTAATGCTACGTGTTTTAGCACTGATGATACCTGCTGTTACTGTTGATGTTAAGTTAAATGGATTCCCAACTGCAAGTACCCACTCTCCAACTTTAACATTATCTGAATTACCATATGTTACGAAAGGTAGATTTTCGCCTTCGATTTTTATCAATGCCAAATCCGTTGTAGGATCTGTGCCTATTAGTTTCGCATCATATGTTCTTTTATCATTTAATACAACCTGAATTTTGGATGACTTCTCTACAACGTGATTGTTTGTGACAATATAACCACCTGCAGTTACAATCACTCCTGAGCCTGAAGCTTCGCGAGGCTGATTGTAATTTTCATGCGGATCGCCATAATAATATCGAAACAATTCTTCGTCACGGGTACTTGGTCGGGTTGTTTCGGGCATGTATGTCGTTTTTATATGCACAACTGCCGGAGTGGTCAATTCAGCTGCGTAGATAAAATTCAATCCTGCGGGTACAGTCAAACCTGCAGTGTCTGAAAAATTAGCAAACGAGGCCCGTTGCTGCATCGACTCTATCGTTGTAAACTCATTCGATTTTACAAAATACTGATAGCCTGTTAACGCTACAATTCCTCCCAAAATGGAAGATATTACGACCAATACGCCTATTTTCTTGATGTTCATAGTATTACTGCTGTTAAAAGTATTAGGTATGCCAATTTATAAATTGTTAAAGAATATTCCTTTCTAATTGCATTATTTAAACGATTTAGCGCTTTGTTTATTTCAAAACAGCCCTAAACTTCCTTCTGTTTCCTCGAAGTTTATAACACTTGGTTATTAAATAAAGTTTTTTAGAATTAAATGAACTCATACTGAATAAGATGAAAAATATTTCAGTGGAGCAGTTGCAAAATACAAAACAAACTCTTAATATTGCATTCCCAATTCGGAGACACTCCTCCTTAGCTCAGCTGGTTAGAGCACATGACTGTTAATCATGGGGTCCTTGGTTCGAGCCCAAGAGGGGGAGCAAAAAAGGTTACTAAGCAATTAGTAACCTTTTTTTATTTTATCTTTTATTTTTTTTATGAATGCAGTATATATACTTTATTCGTCCAAACTGGACAAATTCTATATCGGTCAAACAACGGATTTTGCAATCACAGGAACAAGGATTATAATGTCCTGAGTTTGCAGCAATCTTACTTCAAGTATTCATTAAAGAACGACTCCAACTTATCAAATGGAATTATATCTATCTTGTCATATAAATCGACGTGAACAGCATTTGGTATAATCATTAGTTCCTTAGGTTCTGCTGCTGCTTTATATGCATCTTCACTAAAATATTTAGAATGTGCTTTCTCTCCCGCAATGATAAGCATTGGTCTTGGTGATATTTCTTTGATATAAGTCAAAATAGGCATATTCATTAAAGACAATGGTGTTGTTGCTGTCCATGCACTATTTGAATTAATAGAACGAGGATGAAAACCTCTAGGCGTTTTGTAATAGTTGTAATATTCTGCAACAAACGCGGGTTCGTTTCCTGTTAATTTTTCTGGTAAATTATTCGATGATGGAGCAGGTTTTCCATTCTTTGCATCCGCCCAACGTTGTAAGCTCATTTGCTTTAATATTTCGGCACGTTGCTCAGGTGTAGTGGCATCAAAATACCCTTTTGCATTCACCCTCGACATATCGTACATACTAGTAGTTGCAACTGCCTTAATACGTTTATCTACAGCAGTAGCATTTAATGCAAAACCTCCAAAGCCACAAATTCCAATAATACCTATTCTGTTTCGGTCAACTTTTTCGAGTAGTCCAAGTAAGTCTACTGCTGCACTAAAATCTTCTGTGTTGATGTCAGGCGATGCAACATTTCGAGGTTCGCCACCACTTTCGCCTGTATACGAAGGATCAAAAGCAAGTGCAATAAATCCACGTTCAGCCATTTGATTTGCGTACAAACCTGATGATTGCTCCTTTACCGCACCAAATGGCCCACTAATAGCAATAGCTGCTAAATTAGTATCCGTTACATTTTTAGGAATGTATAAATCGCCCGTTAGCATAATTCCATAGCGATTTTTGAATGTTATTTTTTCACGCGTTACTTTGTCACTTAACTCAAAAGTATAATGCTCTGTCTCCTCTGATGTTTCCATTACTTCTGGTTTTTCTGTTTTGGCATTTTGCTTACAAGCCTGACTTAATACCATTATTGAAGCCAGTGCTATAATTCTTATCTTTTTCATTACTTTCTTATTTTACATTTACCTCATTATATTCTTTGTAGAAGACACTTTCTATCCAAGTTACTTGCACATCGTTTTTGAAATTGGTGATATTAATATGAGCCATTGTACTGTTAGCGGATGCTCCGTGTCAATGTTCTATACTTTCAGGAAAATCATTAGTGCAGATACGATAGCTGTTTTAAATTTATTCATTCGTAATTGTTTTAATAATTTTAGCAGGAATTCCACCTACAATGGTGTTGTCAGGTACATCTTTTGAAACGATTGCCCCTGCTGCTACTACAGAATTTTCGCCAATTGTTACTCCTTGTAAAATCGTAGCGTTTGCACCAATCCAAGCATTTTTTTTAATGTGAATTTTGCCTGTTGTAAGCGTTTGTCTTTCTTTAGCTGAGATGGGATGACCTTCAGAAAGTAAACTAACTTTAGGTGCAAGCATTACATTATCTTCAATGGTTATTCCTCCCAAATCCAAAAAAATGCAATCAAAATTAATGAATACATTTTTTCCAATTTTGGTATTCTTTCCATAATTGATTTGAAAGGGTTGGAAAATGGATGTAGTAGCATGTATTTGGGAAGCAGTTATCTCGCTCAATATTCTTCTCGCATGATCCAAATCGGCTTCGTTGTTCAGTTTTACGAGTAATTTACGTGTATCATTACAAGCATCTCCAATTTTGAAATAATCTGGATCGTTGAAAGGAACGGCTTCTCCATTAAACAATCTCTGAAATATCGTATTTGCTTCCATACTGTTTGGTTTTTTGAACAGTACAATATTAAGAAAGATATTAACTACATTTGTTACACTAATTACGTGACTAATGTCAAATATCACCTATCCTAAAAGTTGATTAAATGGGCTCCAAAGTAGATGCATTTTCACGTATTGTTGTACTGAAAGTGGCAAACGAAAAAGATTTGCCAAAAGACTTTAAAGTTAACTACCACACACATTTATTTTGTCATCAAGGTAGTCTTACCTTTTCATTTAACGATACACGAATGAAATGTAAAAATGGTGAATTTGTGTTTTGGTTTGCCAACAGTAAATTAGCGAATCTAGTATTTTCAACTAATTTCAAAGCAACTGTTTTGCTTGTAGAAAATCAATTCTTGCACGATAATATACCCGACCAAAATTGGGGCATTGATGCAACCTTGCATTCCCGTCAATATCCTGTTAAACAATTGTCGGACAAGAATGACAGGGAAAGGGTTTTATTGAACTTTAGATTGTTGAACGATAAATTTCAAGATAAAGAACATCGTTTTTATGAAGAAGCCTTGAAACTGCAAATGCGGTTATTCATTCTTGAAATGTGGCACACCTTTGCTAAAGAGTATGAACACAGAAAACGCACATTGCTAACAGGGACATTGTATGAACGGTTTATGCATTTGGTACATGAGCATTGTTTGAAAGAGCGTGAAGTTCAGTTTTATGCCAATCAACTTAATATAACCGCTAAATATTTAAATGCTGTTTGCAAACAAAACTCTGGTGTTACGGCTTCCGAATGGATTCAGCGAAATACAAAAGAACGTATTGTATTGCTTTTACAAAACGCAAATTTGAATGTGGCAGAAATTGCTGATGAAATGAACTTTTCAAGTCGCTCATTTTTTACTCGATATGTAAAAAAAGTATTAGGTGTTACTCCAAGTGAATATCGAAATCGTTTGGGATAGAAGAGCAATTTGTGTGATAGTCTGTTTACTCTTGCGCGGCAGGTTAAATCTAGCATTATCACTTATAATCAATTGACAACCAATACAACTTTTCCAAATCTTTAATTAATTGGTTCGATATTTCGATAAGAGGGGGAGCAAAAAGGTTGCTAAGCAATTAGTAACCTTTTTTTATTTTATATGGAATTCATTTTTAGGATGGGTAATATCAAACAATAGTGGCCTGTTGTGCCATCGGCCAACAGGCCCTGTCCCGCTTTTGGGCGGGAAGGTTGATTGGTGTTTAGGAAAGAGATGTGATCGTCAACAGTAATGAAGAATTGATTACTGCTCTGCTACAAACAATGTAATCAACTTAAACACTTCTGTATACTTCGTTAACGGTAATGTCTTCGCAACATCCTGCACATCGTGATATGCAGCTATACCGCCAAGGGTGTAAATGAAAAAACAAGGTACTTTTCTTTTATAAAAAGGATAATGGTCTGAGTTGGCTGCTTCTCCACGCATTTTTACTGCAGGAACTAAATGTTCCCTTTCATTTATTGTAACAAGTTTATCATACTCGCTTTTAAAAACACTTCCATTCACAACCATAATACCATCATCACCTGTGCCGAGCAAATCTAAATTGATTAAGAAATGAATTGCTGCAAGATCCATTGTTGGTTTGCGAACAAAATAGGAAGAACCGATCAAGCCCGACTCTTCGCCAGCAAATGCGATGAATACCATACTGTATGCAGGCTTATGTACACTGTAGTAGTGTGCAAACTCAAGGAGCATACTCACTCCGCTGGCATTGTCATTTGCGCCAGGAAAATAGGCTTTGCTTCCTAAGGTTCCTAAGTGATCGTAATGTGCTGTGATTACAATAAAGGAGTCTGGTTTTACAGTGCCTTCAATATAGCCAATCACATTACGTGCAAGATGTTTGGGTATTACTTCATTTTCTACTTCAAAGGATATCGTTTTAATTTCTTTTGAAAATGATGCAGTCAGTACTTCAAAAAATGGTGTTTCATAAGATTGATCCGCCAAAGCCATTGTAAGCTTTGCATCTTGCAATTCAATAATAGCAGCAGCTGAATAAATTTGTTTTAGTAGATCCGTTGACGATTCAGTAAATTCTTTAAAATGTTTTTTGCGATAAACGACTACAACATTCGTTAAATCCTTTTTTAAAAAATCAGTCAACGTTCCTTTGTCTGTGAATACTGCAGAGTCAATATAAGCAATTGGATACGTTCCTTTCCCTGAGCCGCATGTAGAGCGCACAATGTAATCAATACCAGGTTTAAACGTTCCTATATTTGATTTTAAACTCATTTTACCCGGGAATGTATTGATCCCATAGGTAAACGATTGATAATAATCGGATGATTGAGGTTTGAGTCCAATAGATTTAAACTGATCAGCGATATAAGCTGCAGCTAAGGCATCTCCGTTTAATGCAGCTCCCCTGCCGTGAAATTTTTTAGAAGTAAGTATGGAAATGTTTTTTTGAACACGCTGTAAGTCTTGTGCAAAAGAACTAAAAGTAAAAACTGTTATGAAAACGATACTACCGATTATTGATCTCATGTGACGTTTCTCTTCGATGAACAAAATAAAAAAGAATTTGTGCTGCTATAATTCCAACTGTATTTGCAATAATATCATAGCGATCTGCTCCCCGATCCGGAATGAATTGCTGCATACCTTCTATTGCTATACCAAATAAAATAGTTGATACACCAACGACAAGATATACGTTTGTTTTACTGTTATTGTTTTTACTGGAAAGGAAATAGGCTCTTAATACAAGCCAAGCGAACACGCCAAAAATAACAACATGAATGAATTTGTCGAAGCGAAACAGCGAACTACTAGGAAGTGATTTGCCCGGTGTTAACGTTGCTATTAAAATAAACATTCCCCAAAGTATGGCAGGACCATAAACCTTGAGGAATGTTATGTATTTTTTATTAAGCACCTACTAATGCTGTATATGCTGCTGCGTCTAATAAAGCATCTAAATCTGCAACATCCTTTATTGCGATTTTTACAATCCATGCTTTTCCATAAGGATCTGAATTGATTAATTCCGGAGCTGATTCCAATTCTGAATTGAACTCTAAAATTTCACCACTTACAGGCATAAATAAGTCGGATACAGTTTTAACTGCTTCAATCGTACCAAAAATCTCTTCTTTTGAGATTGTTTGTCCAACAGTTGTAACATCAAGATATACAATGTCACCTAATTCCTTTTGAGCAAAATCAGTAATACCAACATATGCTGTTTTACCTTCTACACGAATCCACTCGTGATCTTTGCTATACTTTAATTCAGACGGAAAGTTCATAATTAATAAGATTTGATATTCAAAAGTACACTCTTTTTAAATTGAAAACAAAAACGGAATCTTACCCCCAGCCTATGAGAGGGTAAACCTGATTTGCAAACCTATTGCAGTAGTTGCCCTTCTGTAGGATGATGATATTTTAGGACTGTTTATCGTTCGTTCGAAATAGAGCATCATCGTAACTCGTTGAGACACATTATAGCTAACGGTAGGTTTAAATTGAATATTTGTATTACCAGCAGTAATAGTAGTGTTTTCAAGGAACTTGCGCTGATAGGTAATCATATCATTAATGGTGAAGTTAACCTGAATATTCAATTCGTTTTTCAAATTTACTTTGTTGCCTCCAGTTAAAAACTTAGGGATCGGTATACCAGAGCGGGCAAAACCAATACCTACCTGCCAGGAGTTATTATAGCTTTCTGTTAGTTGCGCGTTCGACACAGACATATTTAATGTTCTGCTTCTGCTATATGTTAATCTGTATGAAATCTTATTTTTTGTTCGTGCATTAAATCCAACAAATGGCGCAAATGCTTCGGTAATAGATACTCCATTTATAATATAAACAGGTATCAATTGCCCACTTGAATTTACTTCCGTTGGTATCACTCCGGTATCGTAAAAATTACTGGTAGGTGTAACGAAATTGGAATTGTATATATTTTGTGATGCGAAACTACCCACCAGATACTGGCTTGAATATTTATGTGACAGTGTTATCGATTGAAATCTTTTCGCAAGCATTTTTATCTTTGCTAACCCAGTATAGTCAATCTGCCAACCTGGAAGCGGTATCCTAATGGTTCCGCCAAGGCTTACTTTATTTGGGTCCTGGCCCGTATAGGCAGCAAGGAATGCAGGCAGTAAAACGGATTGAGAATTACCTGTATACGATGAATCGTTTGGCCCACCCAGACGCTTATCAATAATCTCTCTGTATGCTGTAAAGTTTTGATAATTGACGGATGAGTTTGGATCCTTCGAGCCAGATACATGCTTGTCAAATGCAGTTAAAATTGTGATTGTTGAAACCGAATAATTACCTGTCAATGTTGGATTTTCAGACACAAAGCCGGTCTGCGTACCATCAACACTCCTGAATCGTTCGGCATAAATATTTGTCTTTGTTAATTTAGATTCCAATACAATTTTAAAGTCCTTAAATGGTTCTATGTTCGCCCTAGCCGTAATGTTTTGAGCCGTGTTTTGAGTGTACATTGTATTTAAAGAACTCGCTGTTGAAACCCAACCTTCTCCTGCTGCTTTCGTTCTAAAGTCTGCATTTTGTGAACCTAGCACAAAAGGTGCCATTACACTTACACTTTCAGTATTTTCAAAACCTAAAATTTTAGGTGTTTGCATATACCCACCCATGGTAGTTGACTGTGCATTCGTATACGTAAGATTCGCATTGCGAAGCATCATCAATGTTTTAAACATTGCTTTCAACATTGTCCTATTAGGCGGTGGCGGAATGGTATCTTTTGGATCCGGTTTTTTAAGCGGAGGTTTTGGTTTTTTCATCTCCGTCAAAAATTTAGATTTACTATATAGTTTATCGAAATCAACTTTCGCATTTATTGAATTGTCGCATTTATTCCGAATGGCATTACCTAATGTATCTTGTTGCCCCTGTACACCAGGCGATCCAATAGCGCCTGCCGCCCAATTATATCCAGCCGCATAGGTATAATCCATGCTCGTCCAATTGAGTATTTTTATTTTCTCTAATGGGACTTTGTAATTTAATGTATACGCCTGATCAAACGTTTTTAAACGTCCCATCTTCTTTAAATTTGAAAAGATACTATCTTTATATGACTCACCGCCCGGGGCACGATTAGGTTCGTCAATTATCGCATACGCGTCTGCTTTATAAGTGGCGGTTATGGATTTTGTAAAATTCCACATCAAGGAATAATTACGTGTGAAGACAAATGATTTTTCATATATAGGAGCTTGCGCTCTCCCTTCCTTGGGATCTTCGTAATACTGCGTGGTTCTCAATTTTCTATCCAAATCCCCCCTGACCATTATTTGACTTGGCATCAATGCGAAATTGAAATCTTTTAATAATGGTGTATATAAACCTTTCGTTGCCTTCATGGATTTGAAAGGTGTATGACTTTTTGCAGCATTCGAAAAATTATACCCTAAGCCGGCATTGTATCTTTCAAATTCGTAATTTTTAATTTCATAACTCGTTTGTTTGGTTTGAGTATAACCCATCGAAAGAATTAAATTCTCAATATCATATATACGCTTTTTGGCTTTGGGATCCGTTTTCACTTTTTGAATTCCCGTAAAATTAATTGCCTTGGTTGCGGTCTGATCTATTATTAGATCCTTATATGCCTTAGGATCTTTTTGACTATTGACGGATTGGTCGACGGAGACATCGGGATTTAACGGATCATATTCCGGACTAATTACTTTACGGTTATATCCTACGTACATAGGGATTTTCAGACCCGTCTTTCCCGGAATAAACTTATCCATATTCAAGGTTGTATTCACACCATACTCAAGCGTATTCGCACGTTCACGTTGTGAAACTTTTTGATCTAAAGAACCAAAACCCGCAGAGGTATATCGGATAGATGCAGCCAACACGCCGAGATCTGCCAAGTTTGTATTTAAATTTGCTGCATATGCAATCGAAGAGTGACTGTTGAAACCCGTGGCTCTTAATTCATCTGCCCAGATACAAAATGTCATTGGATTGGTATTACCTCCAAGTGGATTTTTAAGCCCCAGCATAATCGTTACAACTGCTGAGAGGTCGGGATTACCAACGACGACAATATAGTGCCCGTTTGCTAATGGACCATATTTATAGCTGCTCTGCTGGGAAGCGCCGCTGCTATTTCGTGCAACTTTTGCATTCACCAGATCTTTTATATTAATAGCAATAGTATTTTCGCTCCTCCAAACTTCGTTGGGGTCCGAAGAGCCAATAGGTGTTGTGAAATGCAGCGGGACCTGTATTTCATAATAGTTATTCGTATAATCAGTTCCCAAACGAAGAAGCGCGTGTGCGTCACCAGGATCAGGAGCTGTTACGCTTTCTGCATGTATAAACATTTCAACCTTATCATAATTCATCAGGTTTAAGTTTACATTTTTATAAGCAGCACGAATAGATCCTTCCTGCAATCCATCGATACACAATCGAAGCGATTGTTCGTTAGTTCTTCGAGTAGCTACCGAAGTTGCATCGTAATCTCTATTAAAGCCTGGAGGTAGTACGTATGGTGTTGTGTTGCCAGTTGATTCGCTATTTTCTTCCACATTCACCACAGATAAATTTATTACAGACTCATCTGTTCTAGGTGCAGGAACAAACACACCTTGCAAGTCCGGCAAATTATATGGTCTCCATTGATTTGCCACCAGTTGGAATTGTGCCATACGAAGCACCACAGGAGATTCAAATCCGGTGACATAGGTACGCATCCATTTAATGGATTTAAAACCCTGAATATTTCCAACTATTGAGTCTGGTGTACGAATCGGAATTCGGAATTGATACCATGTAACTTCGTCCGATGAGGTATCGGTTTTAATTGTAAGCTGTCTCGATCCTACAATATAATTTTCCCCGACTACAAATTTATCTATACCAATCTTAACTTTATACTCATAATATTCTTCAACTGTATTCAGGTTGTTGTCTTGATTCAAATCTTCGTTGTCCGGAATATTTGTACTGGATGGCGTGATACTTGCACCGGAATTGATGGGCGAGTTATTCTCTGTTAAATTGAATCCTTTATATCGTTGCAATATTGACAGCTGCTGTTGATCTTGGTCTGCTCCAAGGTAATACTCAAAATTATCCGCACATATATCAGCTCCGATAGCCGACTTTGCAGCATTAGATAGTCCGCCAACAAAGCCCGAAAAATGTTGTTCTTCTTGATTGTCATTTAATCCGTCAAGTCCTATATCTTGCTGTGGTCTGGTATTCGGATCGTTATCAAATGCATTTGTTATGTATTGCTCTGTAGTTATAAGCCCCCATGTTGTACTATCTGCACCAGGCAAACCATTTTCAAATGATTGTACATTATCCGGCAAAACATCCTCTGAAATACTACCTAGATTGAAATATAACTCACCGGTATTTGACAGATCAAATGCTTCGCCATCAATCTTCGTATTTCCACTCACTGGGTCAATGTATGGGCTTAACATCCAAAACTCAATGTACTGAATGTTGGCATTGTCAAAGTCAATATTATTTTTAATCGCTTTTGTTATACCACCCCAACTAGAGCTAGCCATTGAATCTGGCATTAAACCATCTACCCCCAAAATTGGATTAAAGTTGTACGCTCCTCTTTCTCTTGGATAAAATGCAAGATCCAAGGTTGGTATATTGGTTACTGCAACATTCAAATCCTGATTAGGGAATAATTCCTGTTGCGTAATATTCCGTTCAAAATGGTTTGTAATTTTTGAGTGCTCTAGATAATCAGGCAATCCATTGTTTGATCGATAAAAAATATTATCAATATTATACCAAGCGAGTTTCCCTCTATGATACCCATTCCGTAAACTACTGGAATCAGAATCTGGCTTAATACGCTTTGGAGTTGAAGACATTAACCACGTCAATGGCGCACGTGTTAAATCATAGGGTGTTTTTGCACCTTCAAAATCATCAATGAATGCGATACCGCCTTCGCCACCTCCATTTTTATCCAGTATTTTATTATACCCCGGAATAAATTGAGCAAACTCCCCGCGAAATGTAATGTTAGATGGCGCTTTTGTTGATACTACCGGCAACATGTCTATGGCACGAGTCAACACTCTTGAATTTGCTTTTATATTTGCATCTACACCCCAAACTGTATTGGCTGCAGGTTCATCACCAATGTTTACACGTGTTATATTCGGTGCTTCATTTGAATGCAATATTGTTGCCCCAAGTAAAATCTTCTCGTTTACTTTATAATCTAAACGTGTACCCAAAAAAGATTTCCTTCTAAAATTAAACAAGTCTTGTTTTTCAAAACGAATACGAATCTCTTGTCCGGATGCAAGTATACCATCATTCAATATTTTTATCCGGCCTAAACTATAGTCAACTGTATAATCAACACCTTCTACAAGTGTTGTACTACCTGCAATAACCACTACCGATCCTTGTGCTACGTTGATACCCGGCAACATGATCTCACTTGCTGTACCGGCAGTATAGCGCCCTTTAAAGAAATATTTATTTTTACTAGCTATCTGTCCTGCATCATTTGCTGTTGAATCATACAGTTCTGAAAAAACATACTTTTGTTTATAGGGTGTTTCACTTGCTAAAAACTTACTGTCCAGGTTAGCCCCGAAAGGTTCAAGCACTGGAAATATAATCCGTCCGTTTCGTGAATCAACTGTAACGCCTTCAACAAAATCAAAATTACCATCCGGTGAGGGATCATTATTCGGGTTCAAATAATCTAAGCCACAAAGACGAAGCAGCGGTACATCTTTTGTATTTGCACCTTCCTGTAAATTTGGAATATCTAAGCCCGTAGCATCATCTTTATAAATGATCTTAAATTGAAAATTGTCCCGTTGAATTTGAGTAACACCTAATTGATAAATGTTTTTCATCATCAAATCCCACGTAGGCAAGCGGGTTTTAACAACCGGCGGCTTAAGCATCTTTGCAACAATTAATGCATTTTCCGGAAGATTCGTTAAATCTTCTGTTAATTCCCCTACAGTATACTCCTCCCCATTATATGTATATTGATACGCTACCAATAAGGCTTCATCTTCATTCAGGCGAGATTGCAACGTGATGTAACCCAAATCTGCATTGAAGGTAAACTCTGTTGCTAATAATTTACGCGCACTTTTTAAATACGTATAATCTGTACCGTCCTGAAACTCGGGATATGCGGATGCGACATCGTTGTTTAAGTCTTGGGCATCTCTAAAGCCTGTTACCGGCGCTGGACCATTATATAATTTATTGATTTCGTTGTAAGGTACTCTAGGCCCGAAGGGAGGTGGATTGGCTAAGTTGTCTCGATACAATGAATCACTTTCACCCAAATCTAAATATCCGACAACGCTTCTTAAATTTGAAGTAGTGTTGTTCCTGTTTGTAATGTAAACATCTACACGTTTTATTTGTACGCCCGAAAGGATCATTGGACTTGACTTCAATGACTTTTCGTAATTCGCTCTAAAAAATTGACTCAAGAAAAAGTGACGGTATTGTTCGTAGCCATCTGCTTTGATTTCAAAGGTACGTCCCTGGCCACCTCCGCCTATTTTAATTTCATCGAGTTTACCATCTTGTCTGGCAGCAACAGCTGTTACACTTAATCGCCCAAATTGCAGCTTGGTTTTAATACCAAATAAATTTTGAGGGCCCGTCATTAATGACGACTGCAACGGCATGTTTACTCTACCGACTTCAATAGCCTGAATAATGTCTTCTTCAAAAGCAGTGTATTGAATCTTAACACTGTTTTGAAATTCAAATGCAGCTTTGGTATCCCAGTTAACCGTAAGTTTTAATTTCTCCCCAACTTTACCAATAACGTTCATGCTTATTTGCTGATCGAAATCAAACAAACCTGTTCTTTGTTGTTTGATTGGTAAAGATGGATTGTTCACGCGCTGCCAACGTCCTGCAAAATCAAGGGTTACCAAACCACTCGGACGAATATCTACATAGTTACTTCCAAATGGTCCTTCAAGCCCTTTGATATGTTTTGTAAAACCAAATGGCTGCCCAGCCTTTGTTGCACCCCGTGGAAGATTTTTTGCTGTATCACCCTTATTCTGCCAATAATCGCGCAGCATTTGTTTGTTCTTGTAATTGTAATACTCTTCAAAAGTTAAGTAGGTTTGAGTACGATACTCCATCTCCCCTATCTTTTCTTTCACAATATAATTGCCAGTCGCGGTATCTATTTCAACCTCCTCAGTAATGTTACTTGGGTTCTGCAGTTCAAGAGGCGACTTATTGGTTTTATTGGTGTATTGGTCACCAACACGATCTTCTGATTGGTAAGTTGGTCGGCGCGATTTTGTTCGCGTAGTACTATCTTCCGGTGTTAAAAATTTCTTGAACGAATATATAGATCTATACTGTGGGCTAGACAATGCAGCCCAAAACACAAAAAATAGGGAAGCCCCTAAAGTAGACAGTATGGTGATTTTCCTTAAGTTCACAGGGGAATGATCAAGACATTTTTAAAGCCTGTTTTATTAGGTCTTCTAGGGTTAATGGATTCGAGCTACTTTTCAAAATCAAATCAAGGTTTTTCTCCGCAATACTTTTGGTGAATCCCAAGGTAATCAAGGCTGTTAACGCTTCAGAGCGAATACTATTGTGCGATATTGAAAAATTCTGTTTTGAATCTGTAGGGGAAAGAAGGTAATCCTTTTTCATCTTATCCTTTAACTCCAAAATCACACGCTGAGCCGTTTTAAGCCCAATTCCTTTTACTCCTTGTATTGCCTTAACATCCTCATTCACAATAGCATCCCTTACCTCTTTCGGATTTAAAGAAGAAAGCATAACCAAAGCAGTACCCGGACCAATACCACTTATTGAAGTTAGGTGTAAAAACATTTCTTTCTCCAACACTTCGGCAAAGCCAAAAAGGGTATGCGCATCTTCCTTGATGTGCAAAAAAGTATGAACCTTTGCTCTTTCTAAATCTTTAATCTGCGAATAGGTATATAATGACACCCGTATTTGATACCCAACTCCCTGCACATCTACGATTATATATGTAGGGTCTTTGTATGTA
>Ga0065715_10000817_pt1 | contig 16268 bp, 15 predicted proteins | sample MisBulReplicate1_FD_59102 | JGI IMG/M metagenome (GOLD analysis project Ga0065715, IMG submission 59102) | Miscanthus rhizosphere microbial communities from Kellogg Biological Station, MSU, sample Bulk Soil Replicate 1 : eDNA_1 v2 (version 2) | ecosystem: Host-associated > Plants > Roots >...
ACAAGGATGCGCGAATCATTTTCAAAGATTTCGAAACATCGAACTGGGCGTGGGATCCTGTTGCAAAAGCGTACTACTGGCATCGGTTTTATTCGCACCAACCGGATCTGAATTTTGATAATCCGGCTGTGCATGATGCGGTGGAAAAGGTCTGCGATTTCTGGTTATCCATGGGTGTTGACGGGCTTCGTCTCGATGCTGTCCCGTACCTGTACGAACGCGAAGACACCAACTGTGAGAATTTGGCTGAGACGCATGATTACCTCCGCAAGTTACGCGCCCACGTCGATGGGAAGTTCCCGAACCGCATGCTGCTCGCAGAGGCCAACCAATGGCCCGAGGACGCGGCGGCTTATTTCGGTAGAGGCGACGAGTCGCATATGAATTTTCACTTTCCACTCATGCCGCGCATGTTCATGGCGCTGCAAATGGAAGATCGCTTTCCGATTATCGACATACTGGACCAGACTCCGCCGATTCCCGAGAACTGCCAATGGGCGATGTTTTTGCGCAATCATGACGAACTCACACTCGAAATGGTCACGGATGAAGAGCGGGACTACATGTATCGGGTTTACGCTACCGATCCGCATGCGCGAATTAATCTCGGCATTCGCCGGCGGCTAGCCCCGCTGCTTGCAAACAGTCGCCGCAAAATGGAGCTGTTAAACACGCTACTGCTCTCGATGCCGGGCACGCCCATCATCTACTACGGGGACGAGATCGGCATGGGCGATAATTTTTATCTGGGCGATCGCAATGGGTGTCGCACGCCAATGCAGTGGAGCCCGGACCGCAATGCCGGTTTTTCGAGAGCAAACCCGCAACAGCTTTATCTGCCCGTTACGATCGATCCCGAATACCACTACGAAGCCATCAACGTTGAGAACCAGCAGAAAAATCTCTCCTCCTTGCTCTGGTGGACTCGCCGGGTCATTGCCATGCGGAAAAACTTCAAGGCGTTCTCGCGCGGCTCTCTTGAATTTCTCTACCCGGATAATGCGAAAGTCCTGGCGTTCCTTCGCAGGTGGGAAAGCGAGACCATAGTGGTGGTGGCAAATCTTTCGCGTTTCGCGCAGTCGGCAGAGTTGGATCTGTCACGCTTTGCGGGCTGCGTGCCGATGGAAGTTTTTAGCCGCAATCTCTTTCGGCGAATCACAAAATCGCACTACGTCGTCACGCTCGGCCCCCACGCCTATTACTGGTTTGCCCTGCAAGCCCCGAGTGACGCTCGACGTGCATCCAAGAAACGTGTCGTGCCGACACTGAAAGCGCCAGCACAACTGGAGACCCTGCTTCACAATGATCAGCGAGAACAGCTCGAGCGCGAAATCCTGCCCGCATATGTCAGCAACTGCCGCTGGTTCGGTTCAAAGGCGCGCACTTTTCGCGATCTGAAAGTGACCGAGCAGCTTCCTATTTCCGCGGACCCGCATGGCGCGCAACTCTGGTTCATTGAGATTAGCTATCTGGATGCTCCTGCGGAAATCTATGCGATCCCGGTAAAGATCGCGTCGCGCGATGAGGCACGCTCAATTTCCCAGAACGCGCCGCAAGCGATCATTGCGCGGTTCACAGGCAACGATGGAGCGGTTCTCTTCGACGCGATTTGGGACCCAACTTTTCGCTCACAATTATTCGAAGCGATCGCACGCCGCCAGGCAATAAAGGCGCGGGCTGGCGATTTTGTCGGCGTTACCGCCACCACATTCGAGGCAGATCAAACTATTGCCTCCGGTGATTCATACGTGGTCAGCGGAGAGCAGAGCAATTCGTCGATGCTCTTCGGTAACAAATTTTTCCTTAAACTTTATCGTAAGATCGAGGACGGTCTGAATCCCGATGTCGAAATCAACCGGTTCCTGACAGAACAGACGAAGTTTCCAAATGTACCAGGATTCGTCGGCGCAATTGAATATCGCCGGCCAAAAGCAGAACCAAGCGTCGTCTGCCTATTACAACGCGCTGCTACAAATGAGGGCGACGTTTGGACGCGCACTGTGGATTCGGTGGGTCGCTATTATGACCGGGTGCTGGAGCGCAAAGCCGATCTTCAGAATCAAACCGCGCCTCCGGGCCCGCTGCTGGATGAGCTGATCGGTGGCGTTTACCCTGAAAAAGTAAAGCTGTTTGGACAACGCACTGGCGAATTGCATCTCGCGCTGACGTCGTCCCTGGATGATCCTGCGTTCCGGCCTGAGCCGTTCAACGCCATGGCGCAGCGTTCTGTTTACCAGACAATGCGCACAACATTGCGACGGACGTTTAGTCTCCTGGAAAAGAAATTGCCCGACCTCTCACGAGCCTTTCGAGATGAAGCGAAGGATGTACTCGCCGCAGAGCAGGAAATACTCGCGCGCGAAAAACTGCTGCTCGATCGCCGCACCAAAGCCGCGAAAATTCGGATCCACGGCGATTATCATCTCGGGCAGTTGCTTTATACCGGAAAAGATTTTGTCATTCTCGATTTCGAAGGTGAACCGGCGCGTCCTCTGAGCGACCGGAAGCTGAAACGGTCCGCATTGCGTGATGTCGCGGGGATGATGCGCTCCTTCCAGTACGCCGCCTACAGCGCGCTCTGGCAGCCGGCCATGCGCGAAGAAGATGCGCCTTTCCTGGAGCACTGGGCCGATCTCTGGTATCGCCAGATGAGCAGCGTATTTCTGCAAAGCTATTTGAAGACGACCACCGGCGCGGTTTTCCTCCCGAAAAACAGCGACGACTTTCAAATCATGCTGGAAGCCTACCTCCTCGACAAAGCTGTATATGAGATCGGCTACGAGCTAAATCATCGCCCTACCTGGGTCGTCATCCCGATTCGAGGCATCCAGCACATTTTGAAATCGGCGTGAATTTCGGCCACAGATAAGCACGGATGAAATACAGATAAGATTCTGCTTCTTTAATCCGTGAAAATCTGTGGCAATCTGTGGCCCCTGAAGTTATCTGGAGAAAAATAAATGAACAAACATCTCGATAAGATCGATAATGACATCGCGGAGAAGCATCTCCTAAAACATCCGTTTTATCTTGCGTGGACACGCGGTGAGCTAAGCAAGGAAGCGCTCGCGGATTATGCTCGGCAGTACTACCATCATGTCGCCGCATTCCCGACCTATCTGTCGGCGGTGCACGCGAATTGCAATGATCAAACCACACGGAAGCAATTGCTCAACAATTTGATCGACGAGGAAGCCGGGTCGCCGAATCATCCCGAGCTTTGGCTCCAATTCGCCCACGGCCTCGGCGTCTCTCAGGAAGATGCTAAAAGCACAGAAGAATGGCCGGAGACAAAGAAGCTGATCGAGACGTTCCGATCAATTTGCGCCGACGGGTCGACAGCCGAAGGTCTGGCCGCCCTCTACGCTTACGAAAGCCAGATTCCAGCGATCTGTGAGTCGAAAATCGACGGACTGAAAAAGCATTACGGCTTCAGCAATTCGCAACATTACCAGTATTTCACCGTCCATCTGGAGGCGGACCGTGAACATTCTGCTGTCGAGCAAAAAATGCTCGCTGCCTACGTTAACAAGCACAATTTCGAGTCCGTAAAAGCATCAGTGGACCGCGTTCTCGAAGCCCTCTGGGAAATGCTCTCCGGAGTTTGCCGGCGCCACTCGATCGCGTGTTGACGGTGCTTACCGCGGCGAACAACGCTACACAACTTAACGCGGTCGCAGAACGAGAAACGAACGCGACCGGTGTCGGCAGACCGATAAGACTTGCGGCTGGCTTGGATCAAGTGAAGCAACAATCTTGTTGTAGTCCGAAACTGATGTGACCGGCTGTTGATTGATCTCTTCGATCACATCGCCTTTCTGCAGTTCCGGCGTGCCACTATCGGGATCCATGCCTGTCACCAAAACGCCCTTCGCATTAGGGGGCAGATCAAGCTGACGCGCCATCTCCGGCGTCAGTTCTTCCACATGAATTGAAGTAAGCGGACCGCCGTCAGCTTCTTGATCTTCCTGATCGTTCGGTTGCCGCGGGTTTTGTGGCTGCGGCTGGTTTTGTCGCGGCAGAACGCCCGCGGACTGGAAATTAACGGGTTGTTCCTTGATCTGCGCCTTCACTTTGAGCGGTTTTCCGCCGCGGAGGAGTTCAAGCTCAACTTCTTTATTCAACTGAGTCTGAGCGACGAGGCTTCGCAGCATATTAATATTCTTCACCTCATGCCCATCGAAGCCACGGATAACGTCGCCTGGTTGCACGCCCGCCTGAGCTGCGGGCGAGCCGGCCTGGACCTGCGCGACATTAACTCCATCCGTATCCGTGCCACTTTCACCGGGCTGCAGGGCTCGTGTTTGAATGCCGAGGTAACCGCGGATGATCCGGCCCTGCTTCAACAAGCTTTCCAGCGACGTGCGGACGCTGTTCGAGGGAATCGCGAAACCGAGTCCCTGCGAGCCGCCGGTGGTCGAGGCGATCACAGTGTTGATGCCGATCACTTCGCCACGGAGGTTGATCAGCGGACCGCCGCTGTTTCCAGGATTAATTGCGGCATTGGTCTGCAGCAAATCAGCGAAAAAATCGCTCCGATTTGGTCGCCCTTTCGAGCTAATGATTCCGTCCGTGACAGTTTCCTCAAACCCCAGTGGATTACCGATAGCGAGGACAAAATCTCCGGGCTGGACTGTATCGGAATCAGCAAGTTTGAGCGGCTTGAGGCCCGGCTCATCGATCTTAAGAACAGCGACATCCACCTGATCGTCCGCGCCTATTAACCGCGCTTTTTTTGTTCGTCCGTCGCTTAGTTGCACTTCAATTTGATCAACCGCACTACCTTGCCTGTCCGTAACCACGTGATTGTTCGTGATGATGTGACCTTCGTTCGTCACAATGACTCCCGAGCCCAGCGAATTCTGCACCAGCGCTTCATCGTTTGGATTCCGAAACCTTCGCTGATTCGGGAAGAAAAATTCAAAAGGATCCAGCCCGTATTCGCGCCGGACAGCTAACTTCTTCGACGTTTTAACGGCAACAACCGACGGAATAACGCTTTTGACCAGAGCGCGCCGTTCCCGGTTCAATGCCTCCAGCGAAGCGACTTGTTTTGAGTCCACGCTCGGTTCAGAGGCCAGCGTGTACTTTTCCGGCGTGCGCCTGGAGGGTGGGTTTAACCCTCCGTGTTTAAGACGGTAATCGTACAGCAGGGAAATTCCCGCGCTGACGATCAGGACAAAGAGCAAAAATTTTGCGAGATTTTTCATCAGCTGACATTGGAAAAAGTTCGTCCCTGTTGTTCGACAATCAGGGTGCGGAAACGTTGATTTTCGGGCCATTCCAGATGCGGATCTGCCTCGAAGATCGATAGCGCGGCCGCCCGTGCGCGACGCATTAAATCCGCATCAGTCTTCAAGTTGCCGATCTTGAGCGCAGGAAGNCCGCTTTGCGCCGTACCCAGCAAATCGCCCGGGCCGCGCAANTCCCAGTCGGCTTCGGCTACTTCAAAACCGTNNCGTGTTCTTTCCAAAACGGCGAGCTTTGCCGAGACTTCGTTTCGCTCGGCGGAGGTAAGTAAAATGCAATACGACTTATGCTCTCCGCGACCGATCCGCCCCCGAAGTTGATGCAGTTGCGCCAGACCAAAACGCTCCGCGTTTTCAACCAACATTACAGTGGCGTTTGGAACATCGACACCGACCTCGAGCACAGTCGTGCTGATTAACGCGTTGGTCTCGCCGCGCCGAAAGCGTTCCATGATCTGGTGTTTTTCAACCGGCGCGAGGCGGCCATGAAGCAATTCGCAGCGAAACGGACGCAAGCGTTCCTGCCACAGAGCGTACTCCGCTGTTGCCGCTTTGACGTCCAATTTTTCGCTCTCATCAATTAACGGATAAATCACGTAAAGCTGGCGACCCCTTTCCAGTTCAGCTCGCAAAAAGGTAAGAACCTCAGGGAGCTTCGCGTGATCACGCACAGCGGTAACGATTTTGCCTCGGTTCCGCGGCATTTCATCGATCGTTGAAACGTCGAGGTCGCCGTATATGGTCATCGTCAACGTTCGCGGGATCGGCGTGGCGGTCATCACCAGCACGTCGGGCGCCGGTTCGCGCGTGGTCAATCGGGCGCGTTGCGCGACCCCAAACTTGTGTTGCTCGTCGATGACGACGAGCCCCAAATCCGAAAATGAAACCGCTTCATAAAGCAATGCATGCGTGCCAACAATGATTTGCGATTGGTCCGCGCCTGACGACGCCTGCGCACCAAACAACGGAAGAGGGCCAGCCTCTTCCTGTCGCGCGGCTGTTCGCAATCCAACACGCACGCCCAGCGGATCCAGCCAGCGCCTCAGCACATCGTAGTGTTGCTCAGCCAGAATTTGCGTCGGCGCCATGAACGCCGCCTGATATCCGGCTTCAACCGCCAGCAGCATGGCTGCTATGGCAACCAAGGTTTTGCCTGAACCAACGTCTCCCTGTAACAAACGGTTCATTGGATGACCAGTCGCAAGGTCGCGCCGGATTTCCTCGATGACTTTCTTCTGGGCACCGGTGAGTTCAAACGGAAGCGACTTCACAAATTTGTCGAACAATACGCCCGACCCGCAGTGGGCCTGACCCATGCGAATTGATGCATTCGTGCGTCGCGAGGCAATCAGCAGTTGCATCGCAAAAAATTCAGACAGGACCAAGTTTTCGCGGGCGGAATCGCGTTCCTGCCAACCGCTAGGGAAATGGATTGCGCGAATCGCTGTCGAGCGTGTCATGCCAGCCTTAACGAGTGCGCGCGGCAATAATGGTTCGAATCCCGCGGATGCGGGAGCGACGTCATTCAAAAGCCTATAAACAATGCTGCGTAACGCGCGCTGCGAGAGACCTTCGGTTGCGGGATAGATCGGTGTGATTCTGCGAAAGTGAATCGATATTTCCTCATCGTTCTCGATGATCTCGAATTCCGGGTGATCCATGCAAATCCGCTTTCCGCGCAGGCGGGGCTTGCCAAAGACAACCAGGCGTTGCCCGGTCATAATCATTTTCTGCACGTAATGCAGGTTGAACCATCGACACACGAGGGGCTCACTTAGCGCCGTGGCCTTCGACTCCTGGAGCGTCGCCTCAAAAATTTTCTTCCATCCGCCAAAGCGACGCAGCGAAGTGTTAATCACCTCGCCGCAGAGACAAACCGGAACCTCGCTTTCATCGCGCGGAAACTGCGGAAACTCCGCGCGATCTTCGTGGCGCCGCGGAAAATGAGTGAGCAAATCCTCGACCGTCTCAATCCCGAGTCGCCGCAGTGCGAGCAGTTTCGGGCGCGGGATCCAATCTAATTTTTCGAGCGACTGCGAAATTGCAGCGCTCGCGTGAGGCGATTTCGGAGCCGCTGCTGATCCGTGATCGATGATCTGTAATCGCTTAGATGACAATGCGCTGTTCACTATTCACTGGTCACAAGCGGCGCGCTCGGCTCGCCGCACCGCTTCGATCTGCATGGCGACTAATGTCTCACCTCCATACTCATCCGCGCGAATTCGGAATGCGATATCCCACGGCGGCGGCGGCAATTGATTTGCCATGCCGTCAAAATAAACGGCACGACGATGGCGGTCACCTTGCTTCAGACGAAAGATCAGATGCTTTTCGTTCACCACACGCGGCGGTGCGACTGGCTCGATTTCACGCGCAAAGAAAAGCGGCTGCGGATTTCCATTTCCAAACGGCTGCAACAATTCGTGCCAGCGCAAAAATTCGACATCGATGTCAGTGAACGCGAGCTCATGATCCAGTTGCAGGCAGGGTTGCAAAGCTTCTTCGGAAAGAAGTTCGCGCGCGGTGCTGCGAAATGCTTCGGCAAAATGATCGAAATTTTCCTCGCGCACTGCCAGCCCGGCCGCCATCTCGTGTCCGCCGTATTTCTCGAGGCCATCAGCGCAACAATTCAGCGCTTCGACCAGGTTCAATCCCTCGATGCTTCGCCCGCTTCCCTTGCCGATTCCCTTCTCATCAAAGCCAACTACTATCGCAGGCCGATGATATTTTCGAACCAACCGGGACGCTACGATGCCGAGCACTCCAGGATGCCAACCCTGCGCGCCGACCACGATGGCGGCGTCGGCAGCCGCGTTGAACTGATTTTCGATCTTCTCGATTGCCGCGTCGAAGATTTGCTTTTCCACTTCCTGGCGGTCCCGATTCTGCTGGTCAAGCTCCGTCGCAAGCAGCGTTGCTTCGCTTTCATCTTGCGTCAGCAACAGACGCAAAGATTTCTCCGCTGTGCTCAAACGCCCCGCGGCATTCAATCGCGGTCCGAGCCGGTAGCCAATGTCCTCAGGCAAGATTGGCTGCCGAACTCCGGCCACTTGCATTAATTTCTTCAAGCCGATGCGCGACGTCCGCGCAATCTCGATCGAGCCGCGCTGGACCAGAACACGGTTTTCGTCACGCAACGGGACGATGTCTGCGACTGTGCCGAGCGCCACGAGATCGAGTTTCGATTTCAAATCGAACCCGTGCAGGGGCCGCGTCTTCAACAGGGCATGACAAAGCTTGAAAACGATTCCGACGCTGGAGAGATATTCGAAGCCGCATTCCGTCAGCTTCGGATTCACCATCGCCACACAATCAGGTAACTCGGATTTCGGTTCATGGTGATCCAGTATAATGACGTGGATACCGCGTTTCTTCAGATCAGTCACCTCATTGACTGACGAGGTGCCGCAATCGACCGCAATGAGTAATTGTGGCTGATGTTGTTCGACACAACGGTCGACGCTTTCTCGGCTCAAGCCGTAGCCTTCTTCCATGCGCAACGGCAAAAACAGTGCCGGCGTGCCGCCATAAGCACCCAACGTTTCTTCTAACAGCGCCAATGATGTCACGCCATCCACATCATAATCGCCGAAGAGCACGATGCGTTCGTGTTGATCCAGCGCAGCAAGAATGCGAGAAACCGCAGCGCGCATTTGCGGCAGCGAAAACGGATCGCTTAGGGAGCCAAGACGCGGACGGAGGAAGTTTTCAACTTCCTCCGCACAACGAAATCCTTTTCGTGAAAGCAGCCGCGCAATGCATTCCGATCCGCAAATTTCGTTCCATGCAATCCCGCTGCCGTTCAACCCCTCGCGCGACGCCAAGATCCAGCGACTCTGCCGCGCAAAAGTCGGTGGCGGCCCTATGTCAATCGAATTGGATTCCACGCGGGTTTGCACCGATCAGTTTATTCGCGGAGAACTTTCTGACAAGACACGGCGGATCAGGTGCATGTTTGGAATATGTTTCATTCCTAATCAGGAGGAATTGGCGCTTTAAATGAGAATTGTCCGCTGGGTGGCGCTCTGTTGCGTTCTTCTTCTGTTCATTTACGGCGCCTCACCATATTTTTCATTCTGGCAATTCGCGAACGCAGTGCGATCTGGGGATAGCGCAGCGATCAGTTCACGTGTGGATTTTCCTGCCGTTCGGGCATCGTTGAAAAAGCAGCTTATTGCGCGGTTCGTTCACGCGACCAGTGGTCACAAGCGCTGGGCTAATCTTGGCCCGACGTTGATCGACACGATCGTCGACGCGTACGCTACACCGGACGGAATCGCGGCGCTTATTTCTAATCCGGGGGCGTTGAAGAACCTCCAAAATCCCAGGCAGTTCCGGTTTTCGAGTGGCAAAACTGCAGACTGGTCGAAAGTAAAATACGCGTTTTTCACAGGGCCGCGCTCTTTTGCGGTTGATCGAGAAGGCATCAAACTCCGATTCCGTTTTACAGGGTTGCGCTGGCAGCTTAACGATCTCGATCTCGGTTTGGCCGGGCAGAGTGCTAAACCATATTGAGCGCAAGATTTGGCTTGGGAAGAAGACTGTGCTTTGCGCAAAGGTTTGCGAAAATTCGCAGGCCTTCCTTTTCTTTTTCTCCAAAGCTGAACCGAAGATGTTCGCGGTAATAGCGGGAACAGAATTGAGGACCAAATTCTGTCTCGGCTGCGATCAGCTCGTCGAGATTGGCGAGGTTTTCATCGCGCAACAAGCGAAGGCGATCCGCGATTTCTTTTGCATTAACAACTTCCGGCCGAATCAACCAGAGCGCATATACAAATGGAAGACCGGTAAGTTTCTTCCATTGCTCGCCGAGATCCCAAAATTCGTATTGGCCAGTCTGACTCTGACGAAAGCGAATGGCTTGATCTCCGATGAGTAATTGTGCGCGATGCGCCGAACCTGATTCCGCCACAGCAGGCTGGACGCCCGCGTTACGCTGGACCAAATGCGGGTTTAGTCCTATCTCGGAAAGCAGACAGCGCAGGAGATTGACCGCAGTCTCCGATGCGGGATCGAGTTCGATCTCGTCGATCTCGGAAATTTCGCCCTGATGTGCGACGACGACACTGTAAACTGGTCCGTCGGACGAAATAGAGGTGTCATCAACGATTCGATAAATGGGGTTCCTCAAAAACTCGAAACTGGAAACAAGCGCGACATCGAGGTCACCGTTTGCCAACCGTTTGCACAGAGCCGACGGGTGATCGGACTCGAAGTCATCTGGCCAGCCGTGAATGAGAGGACGCGCGTTAAGATATTTTACGCAACCGATGCGGAGCGATTTCAACGTGAGAAGTGATCAGTGAGATGTGAGAAGTAAGTGAATAATGACTTTTGCTTCCAGCTTCTCACGTCTTACCTCTCGCTTCTCACTCCTCACCAGCGTTTACGCGCAGGCGAGCTCGGCTGACAAAGCGGCTGCGTTTTTTGCGGAAGAGCGCGGAGAGATGTGACGATAATGACTATCGCGCTGCACTGGCTCGCGACCAGCTTCACGAATAGCATGCTCCAGTGCTGCTACAGTCTGTTGCTGCGGTGTGGTGGCGCCGGCCATGTGGAAAATTTTTTCTTCCAAAATTGTGCCGTGCAGATCGTCAACGCCATAGCTGAGTGAGACCTGTGCCAGAGGCAGTCCCAGGCTGACCCAATACGCAGTCAAATGATCAATATTATCCAGGTAAATTCGGCTCACCGCGAGATTGCGAAGTTGTTCAAATGCGGACGCACGCTTGATGTGGGCAAGGATCCCGTGGGATTGGGACGGTTCGAAAGCAAAAGGAACAAACCCGGTAAAGCCGCCGGTCTCATCTTGCAGCTGACGCAGGTTGCGCAAATGGTCGGCGCGTTGGGCCAGAGTCTCAATGTGACCGTAAAGCATGGTGCAGGTACTGCGTCCGCCCATTGAGTGCCAAGTGCGATGCACATCCAGCCATTCGGAGGCGGTTTCTTTGCCGCGACAGATTTGATCGCGCACGACCGGATCGAAAATCTCCGCGCCGCCGCCGGTGATCGAGCCGAGACCCGCTTCACGCAGTGTTTCCAGTGTATCGCGAATCGGCATGCGAAAGATTCGCTGGGCCAGGTGACGAGCCTCAATTGCGGTGAACGCTTTGATGTGAAGGTGCGGATCCAGCGCCCGCAATCCGCGCAAGAGCTCCAGATACCAATCTTTTTTCAGACTGGGATGCAACCCGCCAACCATGTGCACTTCGGTGACTCCCAGCTGAAGCGCGTCACTCACCGCGCGGACTATTTCGTCAATCGCATATTCAAAGGCGTGTGCATCGCGTTTTTTGGCAGCAAACGCGCAGAACTGGCACGATAGCACGCAGATGTTGGAGTAATTGATATAACGGTTATGGATGTAGGTTGCGTAGTTGTTGTTCTTACGTTCGCGCACCAGGTTCGCGATCATTCCAAGGGCATTAAGATCGTTCGCCTGATACAGACTGAGAGCGTCCGTGTCTGAAATCCGCTGTTGCGCCTCAACTTTCTCGGCGATCGGCCTGAGTTCCTTCGGAATCAGCTTGTAATTCATGCGCAGTCTGAGGGTAACGCCCTCGGCAGCCAAGCATGCACAGGGCGGTACCGGCTTGCAACAAAAACCATGGCTACAAATCTCATGCGGCGTGATTTTTGGCCAGTTGTCGTTTTTCTGCCAAGTTTTGTCTCGTGGAAACGTCTAACTGACCGAATGTCTGGCAACGACCGAGGAAACCAAGGGAGATCGGAAGATGACGCCGACGACTTGCTGCTGATGCGGTTGGTGGGGCGCGGCGATACCAACGCATTCGAGGAGCTCATTGAAAAGCATCAAGCTCTCGTGGCCGGGACTGTGGCGCGCATGCTGGGCAGTAATTCGGACGTGGAAGACATCGCGCAGCAGGTCTTTATTCGCGTCTGGAAAAGCGCGCGTCGATACGTGCCACGCGCCAAGTTCACGACGTGGTTATTGAAAATTACGCGCAACTTGGTCTTCAACGAGCTGCGCCGCACAAAACGCCGGGCGCATGTTCCGCTTCAGCCGGAAGCGGGCACAGAGGATCTTCCGTTGAAGGATGATACCAATCTCGCACCGGATGCGTCACTGCTCGAAGTGGAACTCAGGCAAACGATCGAGGAAGCAATTCTGCAACTGCCGGAGACGCAGCGGATGGCGTTGGTGCTGCGCCGGTATGAACAGCTTAGTTACGAGGAAATTGCCGACGTGCTCGATCTGTCCGTCCCCGCAGTAAAAAGCGTTCTCTTTCGCGCGCGCTCAGAACTCCGCACGCGGCTGAGCAAATATCTTGGCTAGCTAACCAACTCATCATCTTCAGTGGCGCTCGTTGTCTTCAAGAACCCTGCCCTGGACCCGTTTTATCTGAGTATGATGAGTGAGCACATGCACGCGCCCATCGCTCCCCCGGAAAAACGCGCTCAAAATCCAGCTAACAACGCTGACAACTATCGCACCCCAAAACGCACTCCAAAAATGATCCACGTGGAATCCGACGACAACGCTTGGCACCACAAGCAGCAAAAGTCCGTTTAGGATAAGAATGAAAAAGCCGAGCGTGATGAGAATAAGCGGCGCGCTGAGGATTAACAAAAACGGGCGAACAAACGCGTTGAGAATACCGAGCAAAAGCGACGCGCCAATCAGCGCGGCAACAGAATCATAACGGATCCCGCGGATTACCGCAGAGGCAACCATTACGGCTATTGTTGTGACTGCCCAGCGGAAAACGAAATGTCTCATGCAAACGTGTTTTGTTTAATCTAGCGCTCTGTCAAAGAAGAGCGAGAAAGCACTTGCGAACCGACAGATGAACGATAAAGCAATTGCAATTATCAACACGAATCAATCTGTGCCAAAAAAGAACAAAATTACCCAAACAAAGAATGAGGTTCCGGCAGAAGCGGGGTCGTCTTCAAAAGTGAAACCCCGCAAAGCGTCTCGTCTGCGTAGCAAAGCGACGGGCCGGAAACAGCCAACGGCGGCCGGAGCGAAGATTTCCATCGCTCCAGAAGCGGAAGGATTATCGCAGCCATTAGACGATGCAATTCGTCTCCGCGCGTACTTTATATCCGAACGCCGGCGGAGATTTGCTTTAGCCGGTGACGCGGACTCGGATTGGCTCGAAGCGAAGCGACAACTGCTTTTCGAGGCTGGTGGCCGCTAAGTCTGAGAGCATCGGTNGCAAACACATGGAAGAGGCTCTGATCGATTTGGCTGANGCTCTGCGCGAACGACTCGCAGTCATCCGAGATCAGGAAAGCCGTCGCNACGAGGCAACACACATCGAGCGATTAAAAGCAGTCTCAGAAAGGATCGAGAAGCTACAAAGAGAGGTTCCGCAACCGATCGACCCGCGCCTGGCGCACTACCTCGAGCGCAAAAGCTACGATAAGGCACTGGAATATCTTGAAGGCAGGGACGATTGATCTCATCGTCCCTGGGCGATCAGCGAATCGGCCTACCTTGAATACAGCTCGACTATAAGCTGTTCGTTCACGACTGGCTGCATCTCTTCCCGAGATGGAATTCGAGCGACCTTGCCGCTGAGCGCATCACGATCCACGTTGAGCCAGTCGGGCACGGGAACAATTTGTGTAAGATCAAGATTCCGCAGTACTAACTGGCGGGATTTGGGCTTGTCTTTGATCGTGATCGCGTCACCCGCTTTCACATTATAGGAAGCGATATTCACGGTGCGTCCATTCACGAGCACATGGCCATGGGACACAAGCTGGCGCGCAGCGCTGCGGGTGTTGGCAAGACCTAGTCGATAAACAACGTTATCGAGACGCGTCTCCAACAACTGCAGCAGTGTTTCACCTGTTACGCCGCGTTTGCGCAGTGCGCTTTGGAAAATGCGCCGAAACTGCCGCTCCAGAAGTCCATATTGATAGCGCAGCTTCTGTTTTTCACCGAGCGCAATCGCGTAGTCGGATTGTTTGCGTCGCGCACCTCTTGGGCCGTGCATGCCTGGCGGATAATTTTTTCGCTCTAGTGCTTTGGATGAACCAAAGATCGGCACACCGTAGCGCCGGCTTACTTTGGTTTTTGGTCCTGTGTATCTGCCCATTTTAGGAAGTCGATAGTTGAGAAATGATAGTTGAGAAGGTCAGACTCTGCGTTGTTTCGGCGGACGACAACCGTTGTGCGGCACAGGCGTAACGTCGCGGATGACGGTGAGATCGAGCCCCACTGCCTGCAACGCTCTGACGGCGGATTCACGCCCGGCTCCCGGACCTTTTACCAAAACTTCCACTTCTTTCAGCCCGTGGCCCATTGCCTGGCGCGATGCGTCCTGTGCAACCATCTGTGCCGCGTAAGCGGTGCTCTTGCGCGAACCTTTAAATCCGACTTTGCCGGCGCTAGACCATCCAATCACATTGCCTTTCATGTCGGTAATCGTCACGATTGTGTTGTTAAAAGTCGAAAGCACGTGAGCAATGCCCGAATGAACGTTCTTGCTGCCTTTAGCTTTGACGACTTTCGGTTTCTCAACGTCGTCGCTTGAAAGTGAGAGGTTCTCCGGAGCTGCGGTGACAGGAGCTGGCTGGTCTTTCTTTGGCTTGGCAGATTTTTTAGCAGGCTTGGCTTGTGCGTCAGCCTTGGGAGCTGCCACCTTCTCGCTTTTTGGGGTTTCCGCCGGAGCCGCCGTTGGCTTCGACTCCTCTGTTTTCGGTGCCTCGGAACCTGGATCGGTTGGATTGTCTGGCTCAGCCATAATTCTGATCAGTATTTAGACTTTGCCGGCTTTGGCTTCCGGGTTGCGGATCACGCCGACGGTCTTGCGCGGTCCTTTACGCGTCCGGGCATTCGTCGAGGTGCGTTGGCCGCGCACTGGTAAACCCTTTCTATGACGGATGCCGCGATAAGAATTGATCGCCTGCAGGCGTTTCAAGTTACCTTGCACGTCACGGCGCAGGTCGCCTTCAATCTTGATCTTATTGTTCGTGATTGCGTGAATGATTTCGTTCAATTGCTGCGGCGTAAGGTTTTTAGCGCGAATGTTCGGATCAATGTTGGTCTGCTCGAGAATCCGCCGGGCTGTGCTAAAGCCAATGCCGTAAATATAGGTCAGTGACGCCTCGATGCGTTTGTCTGCTGGAATTTCGACTCCTAGTAATCTTGGCATGATGNTGGTTAAATCGGTTACAAAGTTACAAAGCNCAATCTTATCCCTGNCGCTGCTTGTGGCGCGGGTTCTTGCAGATCACGCGCACCACGTTCTTGCGCTTCACGATCCTGCAACTNGCACAAAGTCTTTTTACTGATGGTCGTACTTTCATAATCCGCGAAATGGAAAAANGCNGAGCCGGCTCCGCGTTGTCATTTTTGGCGATAGGTAATTCGCCCTTTCGACAAATCGTAAGGTGAAACCTCTAGCATAACTTTGTCGCCTGGCAAGATCCGAATAAAGTGGAGCCGCATTTTCCCGGAAATATGCGCCAAAACACGATGGCCATTAGCCAGTTCTACCCGAAACATGGTGTTCGGCAGCAGCTCGACGACTTTGCCTTCTACTTCAATTGCGTCCTTGCGCGCCATGTTAGAATTTCTGGATCGTCCTTCGTGATCAGAACCGTATGCTCGAAATGCGCTGAGGGCATTCCATCCGCTGTGCGCACGGTCCACCCGTCATCGAGCAATCTTACGTCGGAAGTGCCGATGTTAATCATCGGCTCAATCGCCAGTGTCATCCCGGCTTTCAACTTCGGACCGCTGCCCCTTTTCCCGTAATTAGGAATCTGCGGCTCCTCATGCATCTTTCGTCCAACCCCGTGTCCAACAAATTCACGTACGACGGAAAAACCAAAGCGGCGCGCTTCATCCTCAATTTCAGCACAGATGTCGCCGACGCGCCTGCCTTCGCGGGCTGCGCTAATAGCACGGGACAACGCATTTTCCGTCACGCGCAGCAACTGGTCGGTACGTTCTTCAATGATTCCCACGGGCACAGTAGTCGCGTTGTCCCCTACCCAGCCGTCCCGAACGATTCCAATATCCAGTTTTACGATGTCGCC
>Ga0065715_10089030_pt1 | contig 16233 bp, 22 predicted proteins | sample MisBulReplicate1_FD_59102 | JGI IMG/M metagenome (GOLD analysis project Ga0065715, IMG submission 59102) | Miscanthus rhizosphere microbial communities from Kellogg Biological Station, MSU, sample Bulk Soil Replicate 1 : eDNA_1 v2 (version 2) | ecosystem: Host-associated > Plants > Roots >...
CAGCTTTGATAAGGTAAGTGGTTGGGAATATCCATCACAGTTTCCTGAAGAAGACTATAAAGCCCCAGAGAGCCGATTTTATCGAAATGAACTTGGAGGTTTTCAACGGCTGAAGTTGTCAGATGAAAAGCTTATTAAGTACCTTGCAAACCACAAACATTATTCACCGTTCAATCACAGCTTCATTAGTGTTCGGGTAAAGGCTCCAGTGTTCGTAGCACGTCAACTTGTAAAGCACAAGTTTCTTCCATGGAACGAGGTGAGCAGACGCTATGTGAAAGACAATGTAGAATTCTATGCTCCCGAGTCTTGGCGTAAAGCTGCTGAGAATGTAAAGCAAGGTAGCAGTAAAGAGTCAGTGGATATTAGCGTATTGGGAGATATGGAAAACCCAGAAGGGAGTTGTATTTTTCACCCACATGAAGTAAATGAAGTTGCACTGGATACTTACAATAAGCTCCTCGATGTGGGCGTCTGTGCCGAACAAGCTAGACAAGTTCTTCCTCAGTCGATGATGACGACATGGATTTGGAGTGGTACATTGGGGGCATTCTGTGATATGCTTGTTCTTCGTCTTGATGAGCACACACAATTTGAGACGCGAGTAGTTGCGCAACAAGTGGCAGAGATTGTTAAAGAGTTGTTTCCGGTTTCGTATAAAGCACTTGTGGAGAAATAAAATGAGCTTCCAGAACAATGAAGATGTGGGTATTGAATGGTGGATTGCTGAAGTGTCTGAGCTTATTTCAGTGCGAGATGGCGTTCAGAAACGTCACGCTAATCTTGTAGTGCTGGAGAATCTTTCAGAGTTTATTGCATACTACGAACTAGCACTTACTGCAAAACAAGCATTTAATAAATTCAAGGATACAAGCGTATGATTGGTTATAGTCTTTCTCTTAGTGACATGTTGTTGGTTGAAGGTTTCAAAGAAGCATTTGGTGAAGATAATAAAGAACTGATTAATAAATATCTTTATGATAACGGGATGGATTGCACTCTTGGTGTGGATGAAGTAGTATGCCGACACCGTAACCTTCGTGGACAAGTTGTTAATTGTCTTCGTTGGGAAGCACACGAACGTGATGATCCAGAATGGATGTCTGGTGATGGTTGTTCTTGGGATAATAAAATTGAGAACAGCAGCCTTGACCTTCGCATTCAACTAAAGAATATGGGCAAGATTTTGAATACTGGAGACTTCTGTGATTATGCTGAACGTCACGGTATTCAGTCGGATAGTAAATAAGGAGAGAACGTGACAAGAAAACTAATTTATGGAGTAGGTATAAATGACTTAGATTATGTTGTAGCTAAATGTCCTTTTTACAATACTTGGCTTGAAATGCTTCGCCGTGGCTTTTCTGAGAGGGAAAAGGAAAGACATCCAACTTACAAAGATACAACAGTTTGTGAGGAGTGGAAAAGAGCTAGTGTTTTCAAAGCTTGGATGGAACAACAAAATTGGAAAGGTTTGGACTTAGATAAAGACATTCTTGTGAAAGGGAGTAATATCTATAGTCCTGATACTACAGTATTTGTTCCATCCTATATCAACACCCTTCTCGTAACTAGTAAAGCAATCAGAGGTAAGTGGCCTTTAGGAGTATCCTTGTTGAAGGATCAAATTGCTAAGGGCCGTTCAAAGATATTCCGAGCTTCTATTAAAGATAAGAGAAACAAAGATCAAATTCAAAAGAACTTAGGACACTTCACCACACAAAATGAAGCTCATAAAACTTGGCAAGAAGCTAAGTATGAAGTCTTCATTAAGAGGTTAGAAGAGTACTCCAAAGAAGAATCTTTTGATATTAGAGTACATAATGCTATGAAAGCTCGTGCTATCGGATTGAAACTCGATATTGCGCTTGGAAGAGAAACATTTAATATCTAGGAGTTAGAATTGAAAGAAGTTGACGAAGAGAGCATGAAAGAATACTTGGGGATTTATATTGATTACGCTCGTGACAACCTGATCCCCGAACAAGGCAAGGCAATGTTAACCCGCAAGGGCTTTTATAAGAAAGACCATGAGAACAGTCCACAAGAATCTTTTGCTCGTGCTGCCACATGCTACTGTTTTGGGGACTATGAGTTTGCAGAACGTATCTACCATGCTGTAAGTAATAAATGGTTTACTTTTGCAAGTCCTGTCCTCAGTAATGCTGTTGATATTGAATGGCCTATTTTTGGTAAAGATCAGTTTGATGAAGCTTCAGATTGGCTTGCTGAGAATGTTGATCCTGATGGTATGCCTATTTCTTGTTTCTTGTCTAAGATTCCAGATACAAAGAAAGGTTTGGTAGAAGCTCGTAGTGAAGCAGAGTGGCTTTCAATGATGGGTGGTGGTGTTGGTATTTGGGCATCTAACCGCTCTCCAGATGAAAAGTCTACTGGTGTAATGGCTCACTTGGCTGGATATGATGCTGATACTCTTGCATACAAACAAACAGCTTCACGTCGTGGTTCAATGGCAGCTTACTTGGATATTGACCATCCAGAAGTAAAACCATTTATTGAAATGCGTAACCCTGTTGGTGGCGATCAGAATCACAAATGCTTTAACTTGAACAATGCTCTTAACATTCCAGACTCATTTATGATGTCAATGATTAACGGAGAAGAGTATGAGCTTGTCGATCCAAAACATGGTCCAACAGGTCGATTTCTCCCAGCTCGTGAAGTTTGGGAAGAGTTGTTGACTCTGCGCTATGATACTGGTGAACCTTACATGTTATTCAAGGACACCGTTAACCGCAATATCCGCCCTTGGATTAAGCGGCCACTTTACCATGTAAGTCAAAGCAACTTATGTAGTGAAGTGACGCTGATGACCTCAGACAAACGTACTGCTGTTTGCTGCCTTAGTAGTTTGAATCTTGAGATGTATGACGAATGGAAGGATAAAGGTTTGGTTGCTGACTTGGTACGTCTGTTGGATAACGTACTTGAATACTTTATTCGTTTGGCACCACCAGAACTAAAACGTGCTGTCTATTCTGCATCTAAAGAACGTGCCATAGGAATTGGTTCACTGGGTTGGCATTCTTACCTACAAAGTAAGATGATTCCTTTTGAGTCAGGTGGTTTCAACAGTGCAGCACAACATGTTTCTATGATTCACTCTAACATTGAACGTCAAGGTATTGCAGAGAGTTTGCAACTTGGCAAAGAACGGGGAGAGTCGCCAGATACTAAAGGCAGTGGTATGCGCAATAGTCATTTGTTTGCTATTGCACCTAACGCTAGCTCAAGTAGTTTGATTGATGTAAGTCCAAGTATCGAGCCTTGGAGTGGATGTGCTTTCAATGCTCAGGGTCGTGCTGGCAACTTTCTAATCAAGAATAAATACCTTGAAAAGTTGTTGGAAGACAAAGGATTTAATAATCCTGAAATCTGGAAGTCAATTGTAGAGACTGAGGGTAGCGTTCAACATCTTGATTGCTTGACAGATGAAGAAAAGATGGTGTTCAAAACAGCCTATGAAATTGACCCAATGTGGATTGTTGAACTGGCAGCTATCCGACAGAAGTATGTGTGCCAGAGTCAAAGTTTGAACCTCTTTGTTCCTAAAGACATTACGATGGAAGAGATGTCAGATATTCACGTAAAAGCTTGGGCTTCTGGCGTAAAAAGTCTATACTATTGCCGCACTAAAGGTGTAGCCAAGGCAAGTGTAGGGGTCGGAGGTAAGCTACCTTTGAACAGTGTTCCAGTGCGTAAAACGATTGTTTACGATGAATGTAAAGCATGTGAGGGATGAATGAATATTTTTGAAGAGAGTAAGTCTTATCGACCATTTCAGTATAGCTGGGCAGTCGAAGCAGCACAGAAACATAGCATTGAAATGTACTGGGATATTCACCAAGTAAACTTGCAAGATGATATCCAGCAGTATTTCAGTAAGAACGGTTTGGCTACACAGAATGTAAGTCACGAGCAAAACAAAAACATTCTAGACCGTACCTTGTGTTTGTTTACTGAAATGGATAGGACTGTTGGTGCTGGTTATACCAAGATGATGTCTAACATTCGGAACAATGAAATTCGTAATATGTTCCTGACGTTTGCATCACGAGAAGTTACACACCAACGAGCTTATGCTTTGTGTGCTGAAACATTTGGATTCTCAGACCAAGATTGGATTGCTTTCTCGGACTACATTGAGATGGTAGATAAGCTTGATGTGATGACTGCTGATTTTATACCTGAAGGAGCTTCTGAAGAACTTAAGACCTGTGTGCTCCTTGCCCAAGTGTTGCTCGGAGAAGGTATCGGTTTGTTTGCAGCGTTCGCTACATTGTTGAACCTTCCGCGACATGGGTTGATGATTGGCTTTAATGATGTAAATGAGTGGAGCTTGAAAGATGAACAAGAGCACGTAATTAACAACATTCGTGCTTTGAAGGAGGGTCGAAAGTCTCTATCAGAACTTGAGAATGAGGCACTAGATCGAGTCATTATTGCATTCATTGAAGCCTATAAACAAGCTGAATTCAAGTTTATTGATCTGGTATTTGAGATGGGTGGTGCTGAAGGACTTACTGCACAAGAGATGAAAGACTATATTTCTTATCTATGCGAGTTCCGAGAGTATCAGCTAGAGCTTCGATCTATGAAGGATGTTGGTAAGAATCCTTTGGAGTGGATGGAGTGGGTGTTGTCTGGTTCGAAGCATGGGAACTTCTTTGAGAAGAAAATTACTGAATATTCACATGGTGGGTTGCCGGGTAAGATTGATTACTCAAAATATCTTCACCTTGCCGCTTGACACAATAATCTGATGTGCTATATTGGCTCTATGTCCTTCGCGGCGTGGAGCCTTTTCTTTTGGAGAGTATAAAATGAATATTAAAGAATTATTAGCAACTGGTCAGTACCAATTCCGTGTCTATCGAGAACCTGCCGTTGGTAGGACAATGCTAGTGTTACAAAAGAAGGTTGACAATCAATGGTTTGATGTGAAACCAGAAGAGTTGATGGGGTTTAGTCTATGAAAAATCCTTTAATCGACGTTGCTGCCATCCTTATCTGCCTTATCGCTGTAATAGTTGGCGGACAATATTTCATAAACCAGAAGAGAGAAAAGCTTGCTGATAAAATTGAAGTGTTAACTGAAAGACAAAAGAAATTTGAAGTTGACCTATCTAAGTTTGAGTCAGCCGTAAAACGTACTGAATAAATTCCAAACAAAGAAAAAGCCCCGAAAGACTCATGTCCTCGGGGCTGAAATATTTCTGAGATAAGGACATGGCAATCCTTATTGTCTGCATAGCAGTTTTTATTATTGTTGGTCTTTACCGCTGTAGATGACAGCGTTTGAATTATTATTGTTAATTACTTTTGAAGTCAACTTACTCTGTTGTTCCAATTTATCCATTTTCTTCTCAAGGATGTAGAGCTTACTGCTGGTACTCACTTGATAAGTGTCCTGAACTTCAGCTAATGTATTTATTCTCCCTTCAAGGTAGTTAATGTTATTAGCCGAAACTTTCTTACTCTCTTCTCTAAGTTCACTAAGTTGTAAACTAAAAGAGCTTCTTTCATCCCCAGTCTTATTATTATTGAATATAATTACTATCATCAATACCAAGAGAACCAAGGTCATAAGATGTACAAACCGTTCTATAACCACCCAGACCATTTAAAATCCCCCGACCAAGCTTACTATCTTCCGCTTTTGGCCTTGTCAAAATAGAACTGGAATTGACGTAGGATATCTTGTTGGTTACTATCTACTCGTTGAGCAAGACTAGAGAAGCCCGCATCCATTCTTGAGTTAGTCCTAACTTCAAAATCCCTCATATCGGACTTACCTACTTTGTCCATCTGTAGAAGTACGATCTTGTCATTCAAGTCTTTTACATCCTTAGTGACGCCTTGGTAACTCATAAACATTACTGATATACAGATACCCAATAGGGCAATACAAGCTCGTTCTATCAGACTACTAAGTTTACTATTTGCATCATTTTGGATGGACATTATAAAGTGCCTCCTGCTCTTTCTTGTTCTTCTTAATCTTTTCCATTTGCTTTTGCCACATGGAAATACATGCCGTGCCCTTACTATAGGCCACTGCCAAATCCATCACACTTTCACCTGATGGTGCTGCCTTGCAAGGGGCCACTAGGAGGCTGTCCGGTGGACCTACATAGGTTGTCTTCGGGGCTTGCAAGACAATAGGCTTGGTCGAGCAAGAGACGCAAATCAAGAGAAAGCCGCTCATCACCATAAATTGTAGAAGTTTTAGCATTTTTAAGTATCTCTGTTTCGGAAGGTGCTATTGCAATTCCTTTCTTAAGGTTAGTAATTTTAACAACTAGGTTGTCAATCTTTTCCCTTACTTCTTCTTTTTCTTGCATGAACTCGACAGTTGACTTATCGTCTACATTGCAAGACGCATCCTTTAAGTTGAGGGCAACTTGGTAGTTAGAAATCGCGAGTAGGCTATCTTTAAGCTGACTCTCAGCCACCACCTTATCGTCGTGCAGTGATAGAGAAAGCCAGCCCAAACCTGCTGTAGTTGCTGACAATGCTAGAATGATATAGAAGCTTATTCCAAAACTACTTATTCCCATCACTAGCATCCTCGGAAGGCCAGAGCCTCTTCTGCTTTATCAGCCTGAATACTGCTGCTGACACGTTGAGGCAAAACATAGCAGCGCCATAGATCGCAGGAGTAAGCATTGGCTCCAATAGTCCAAAGAAGGGGAGAATAACTTCAATCAGGGTGAGAATAACAGACAGGATGTTTGTCCAGAAGGAATAAGTGAAAAGCACTTTCTTCCAATTGGGCACTAGTTGCAGCTTCTTATCTGGTGTAGACAAGGTTACTGCAATACTGGCTTCTGTCTGTGTATCTGCTGTCAGAGGGGTTGTTTCATTCTTTACCAAATCTATCATATTAAATCCTAGGAAAGAAATAGTTCTTTCTCAGCAAGGCGTCTACGAGTAAGACCATTTAAAACTTTCCCGCCAGCTTTGTTCCAACGTTCGAACTCTTTACTTGCACCAGCGTAATCCTTAAGATTCAATTTCTTCAACAGAGTAGACGATTTAAGATTACCAAGACCAAGATTAAAGCTGAACGACACGAGAGCATCAAACTGATTTTGAGTAAGAGGAACCTTAACAAGGTCAGTCACGCCAGATTCAAACCGAGACAAATCCTTTATAAGGAGTGCCTCAGCTTGAGCTTCTGTGATCACTTGCCCTATGGAGACATGAGAGCCAGTGGAGCCATAACCAATAGTTACAACTCCGACAGAGTCTTTGTAAGCTTTTAATTCAAGCCCTTCGAACTGCTTTATAAGGTTTACACCTTTCTGACTAATTTTCATAGGACCCTTCTATTTAAATATTATTGATGACCACTTTACTGATATTCCCTGTCAAATCATTTACACACTTAATAGACACAATACCAGCTCCAATGTTTCCTTCAACACTTGGAAAACTATTGTCAGAGTCTACTTGAATAAAATAGCTGCAATAATTCTCCGTCACCCTATGTAAAGAGTTTCCTTTGACAACGGGTCGCAGGCAATTTGTCAGTTGGATAGCAGCACCTTGCTGGTTGTTATTATCACTAACGGATACTGCAACTATACTCAGCCCAGCCACACCAGACACTGAAAATGTTTTCCCCTGTGCAAGTTGATAACTGCCGCCTTTAAACTTCACGGATCCTACTTTAGCCCCGCCTGTATTAGAAATGGCTACTTGTGGTTGAGATGATATGTTACCACCAGCGCAATAACAATCATTGAAATTTAAATTGTCAATCAGACTTTGAATACCATTGGCTTGAATATAAATATCTTGGGCGCTATCCCCATCAAATTGACAAGAATTTAACCAAATATCTCTAATCCAAGATCCAGCATTTGCATATATAATTAGCTTTTGGCTTGCTTGGTAAAAGTCACAGGTTATGAATTTTATACCAGCAATCATGTTGCCGTTGCTACCATTTGAAATGGTGTTATTTGAAACTATGCGGACATCAGCACATCCAGCAGCGATGTTAGCTACAAACTGGCAATCCACAAAAGTAAGATCACCACTAAAACCACCAGCCTGATAAATATAACAGGCTGTAGCACCGTTAGTTACCAGATTATTCCAACAAGATACTCTTTCAAACCTAATTTGTCTGCTGTGTACAATTTCAAGACCAATAGTGAAATTATTGATCATGATATTTTTAACTTTACCTCGATGCCAACCATCAATCTTATATCCATTGATGGGTGTTCCAATTCTTAGGCCTGTAACAACAGAGCCATTGCCGGCACCATTATGTACAACACTGAAATCCGACAAGTGCAGATCAACAAGCTGGTTTGTCGGATTATTTGATCCTGAAACATAGAACACTACGGCAGATGGGAAGGATGGCAATGGAGCAAATCTTGTACCAGTACTTCCATGCCCCGCACCCCGAAATTGTATAGGACAATCTTCAGTTGGTTGCAAGGTAAATGTATTACCCAACATGAATAATCCGGAACCACCGAAAATTGTAGGCACACCTCCCTTACTTCCAGCAGAGCCCTTCACACAATCATGTGCAGCCTGAAAATATGCCCATTGGTTATATGGGGAACCACCTTCCGCTCCCCACCATTCAGGGTATACTTGTCTAATCCCTGAGACAATGCCTTCTCCATAAAATATTCTACTACACGGTGCTTTAAACTCACCTTGAATAGTAAATACAACACCCGAAGATATATTTAGACATGTACCAGCCTCGAATCTTAGAGTTTTATTTCTAGGTATACTAATACTGGAATTGAGATTGTAATTGTTTTTGGGAATTACAATCTCATCATAGGTTGACATCAAGCAATTAACAACTTGTGCAAAATCTTTAAAATCTGTAGTGCTCATTATGTTACCGTTGGAATTTCTGGCTGGGCAGGCCAGACTGGATTTTCATACCAACCACTTTGAGCAGTTACACGACCAAGATACACATCATAGCGTTTCCATTCTATTAGGGCTAGCTTTTTTATTGCCAACTCTTCAACTTCCCCAACAGTAGCCATATCTAATTCCACAGCTCCCTCTAGGGTTTCAACCCTGTTAGATAGTGCGGTTTTCTGAACTCTTGTAAAAGCCATCAATGATTGTAATTTTACGGTCTGACTCTGTAACATTTCTTCTGCGGTTGGTGGTTTAGGAGGTGGCATTTTTAATTCACCATTTTCTAAAATCCAACCAATATTTACAAAGTCGTGGTGCATTTTAATGTAGCCTTCGGGCAATTCACCCATATCAGTTACACCGTCCCACGCAATAACATTTTCCACAATATTAGTTGCAGTGTTTATAATAGCCCAGCGGTTCGGGTCAGTCATTATGCCAGCTCCCACAAAATACAAATACCGTTTGTTCCATTTCCCCCAGCAAGTCCACCCGGTCCGGCTGAAGCCTCAACAGCACCTCCCCCGCCAGCTCCGAAGCCAATTCCGACCTGACCATTGCCTCGAATGTTACCACGGCTGTTACCGCCTGTACCATATCGACCAGAACCACCACGACCTGAAACAACTGCCGCTGCAACTAGCGAGAATGACATACCACCACTTGGTCCCGGAATATTCGCAATATTTCCTCCGGTGGGTGTGGTACTGTTGCCCGATTCGCCAAGAAGCCAAGGCGGAGTTGTATTCGCACCAACACCTCCGGGAGCGCCGCCAAATGCTGTAATACCGGCAAAAGTTGAGTTAGATCCTGCACCGCCAGCAGCATTCGATACACCAGCGCCACCTACACCTATGTTTATGGTTTGACCGATGAATGTTGAAACCGGATACAAAAATTCAGCTAAACCGCCAGCGCTTCCGCCCAAACCTGCTGCTGTATTACCGGTAGCGGTAGAAGGGGCACCACCTCCCGCTCCCCCACCACCTACAAGAATCCCATATACATTACGAGTTCCTATTGTGGGGACGTAAGCTGTTGTGGCGGTAAATTGCCTAATAGCTAGTACAGAACCATTTGGACTGTAAATTTTCCAATAAGTGTTGCTAACATCGGTAACAGGGTTTTGATTCAAACTAGGTGCAACAGCAACGTAAATTGTACCATTACTACCCTGAACATACGAACGCTCACCATTTGTAGAGAAGTAATAGTTCTCAGTGGCTGACCAAACACTAATACCCTTCTGAAACAAATGGAGCAGCCCACTGTCTTGACGATTTTGAAGGTAGTTTTCCCATTGAAAAGGTGGTACTTCTGCTGTCCAGCCGGTCTGAATTTTAACATCACTTGGTGCCACGATTGCACCACCTGAAGCCCACGGAAATGTGATGCTAGGCTTACTAGTTTCTGCTGCCATTTAATTACTGTTCCTTTTAAAGGAGCTGACCATACTGTCCGCCCAAAGATAGATTGTTTAAGTCCCCATAGCCTTTGGCATTTGGAGCACCCTGAAATCCGAAATAATTGTCCGCTATGAACTCACCAAAATTAACTCTCACACCAATTGGTTTAGGGACAAATCTTGATGGGTATCCAGACGAGTAGGATGTGTAGTTCAACAAAACCTTCTCAAATGAGGTAAGTTGTCTCCCCATCATCAGTGTAAACTCGGCGTTACCTTCAGCCACTACAAGATTAATATCTATTCCAAATACAAACTGCATAAACTCAATAAACTGATTTGGTGTGGCATTTGTACTATTTTTGATAATTTTAGCTTTAATAAACAAACGATACTGTTCATCTGTCAGCAGTGTATTCCCGGCAAGCGGATTATTTATATCATAATAAGGACCGCCTAACGCAGGATTGTTTAAGTCCCCATAAGATTGTGCGTTAGGATATCCCTGAAATGCAAAGAAGACTAAAAGTGCCGTATCAATAAGTTCCCGAGGTTGACCAACAATGTCTCCAATAATATCTAACTGAGCCCCAGTAGCAGTATCAATCGAACGTTCTTGCATCAGCTGGCGGAAGATTTCTTGTAGCTCAATCTTTCCGCCTAGGAGCAGTTGGAGGTACTTGTCGAATACCGGATGATCTTCGGTCTTGAACTGTTCAGTTACTCTTGAACGTGCTTCGGAGAGATAGTCAATAATGTTGAACGGGTTGAGTTCTGACATATCTACCTCCCTTAAATTTTCTATTTGACATTTAATTGTTCCTGTGTCAAAATATTCACTTCTATTTTTAAAGAGGTGTTATTAATGTCTAAAATTATCATTGTAGAGGGTGTTGGGATCAACGATCTTTCGTTGTGTGGGCCACACTATTACTGGAATGCAGAGAAAAATGATTCTCTTGCTATACCGGAATATAAAATGTGGTATGAAATGATTCGTCGAACTTCTTCGGCCAAACTCAAGCAGTCAACTCCATCCGTTGCAAACTCGCAGTGCTGTCCGGCTTGGTTACACAGAATCAACTTCCAGAAATGGTATCATTCTCAAAAAGTTTACAAAGATAGTTCTGGTAAAACTCTTCACCTAGATAAAGATATTCTAGTTGAAGGGAATAATATCTATGGACCAGACCAGTGTGCGCTGGTGCCTCAGTATTTAAATGCCAGCCTTAGAGATATTTTTAACGATTCATCTAAATACGATAGATTACGTTGGGTAAACTACAAAGAGAAAACAGAAGATATGATAAATGAATTAAACAAGCCTTATAATGTAAAAGTATCTTATTTAGGAAAACTTCTACGTGGTGGTTCTTATCGAGATGAAAAAGAAGCACACCACGTAGGGCAGATACTTAAATCAGAGTCACTCGAAAGATTGGTTTTAGTATACTCCAAAGAAAAATGTTTTAGGCAAGATGTGGCCCAGTCTATCTTACTTAAGGCAGAGCACCTTAAACATTGTAGCAGTCTCGGCATTATCACCTAACTAGGTGATAATGATATTAACTGCTGAAATAGAGGCAATAGAGTTGAAGGGAACGGGGATATTAACAGTTCCCGTTGGAGAAGGGGATGTTCCTATCTTCAAGCTTTCGACTTGATGTCCACTAATACTATTGATCGGGGTGTATAGACGACTATAGATTACATCATCCCCAGTACCAAGATTATCAGCAAAGTATTGAATGATTGCACTTCTGATAGCATCATTACCATTTGCTGGGAAGTTAACATCCGTCGTAATATCAATAGAGATGTATATAACCAAAGCATTAGGACGAGAGAAACTTACGTTGTGAGCAAAACCTTGAACATCGTTGATACTTACAGTTGTGTTCCCATAACTCAAGATACCAATTGGTTTATTCTCCCAAATAGCATTTGCAATGTCTGTTGAAAGGCCACCAACAACAATTGGCAAGAAGCTGTGAGCTGGAACGCCATTGCCATCTACAACACTTGTATCATTCTCGTAGATAGTTACTTCACTTACATTATCCAGATTGATGAGGGCTGAATAGATAGCATCTAGTGTATTGGTGGCCCTATCATACTTACCGTTACGAAACCTTAGACGCAGTTCTTCATCAGTTTCACGTTCTGTTCCGGGAGTAGCTGCAACAGGGTTGATTACACTATCCCAACCAAGCATTGGGGTCAGAATGGTATCAATAGTATTTGCAGGCTGAACAATAACACCCGCAACAGTTGCTACAACTTCTCCAACAGTACGAACTTTAACAATCCCAAGATTAGCTGTAGTTGTAAAGTTTACTGTCTGGAAGATATCATTACGATTGATTACCAGAATGCCTGTAGCACCACTACCAACAACTGTGGCTGTAAGACTTGGATGAGCACCAATAATTACAGTACGAAGACCGTTCAGGATTTCATCATATGTAGCACTAGCATCAGATGTAAACGTGATGGTGTTGGTACTGGTTGTATTGGAATAACTGATGCTGTAAGCTGTGCTATTGGCTAAGGTGACTACGGAGACGGTGATACCGCTAGCGTTGCTTGGAGACAGAGAAATAGCGCCAACTGTAGTGAATTGCTCGCCAGTTGTGGAGCTGCTTACAGTCTGTCCTACAGGGATAAGTGTGTTCGTATCCCCAGCTACGAGAATAGATGATGTGGTGAAAGTTTGCTCTTTACGAGTGATACCAGCGTATGCTACAAGATTATCTAGAGCAATCCCTGTAGCAGAGTTTGGGTCAAAGGCTGCATACACTTCTTGGGCAGCTTCCCATAGATCAGCTTCAGAGGGAGCCGCTAGGGAGATAAGGCGACCTAGGGCGGAAGAGTCTGATACGTCAACGGTATCACCCGGAACTACCAAATCTTGAAAGAGTTGTACTGCTAAAGCACGATCATCGGCTAAGATATCAGCTAAGCGTTTAATGATAAATCCAGCGTCAGTTAAGCCTGCCATGTGCAATCCTTTAATTTAATGGTTGAATCACGATAGGTGCGCTGACCTCGCCGGTTACAACACGAACTTTAAAAACTAGGGAGTATTTACGATTTACAAAAGTTGATTCAAAAGAAACAATTTCCTTGACTCCCTCTTCCTTAAGTATTTCTTGTTGGAAGATTAGGTCTGCGGCGGCTTTGGATGTTTGCTTAATACCGAGGAGGCGTTGCCAATACGGAACACCATAAACTGTATTAATGAACCATTCACCAAGGAAAGTTTGTAAGCGGATCTTTAATCTCTGTCCTACAGTTTCAGTAAGTGGCTGAGTTGTTTCTTCTTTACGTAACGGACCATTCCGCCAAATAATATCCCAAGATGTGGGATCAAGTTTGAAATCCACGAGAGACTCCTTAATTGCTTGGGGGAACCGTTGAAGGAGCGTGACGGTGTGTATTGAAAATTACGCCGTTGAAGGTGGCAACACCAGTCATTGTATAATTACCGATCTGGGTAAGTGTACCTTGAAGATTGATATTACCAATCCATGTTGTCACGTCAGCATCAACAGTTAGATTCGGTGTATTAAAAGAAAGACTTGTGGCAGCATTAACAGTAATATCCGATCCATTAATAATCACAGGCATATTGCTGGTTGTAATACCAATACTACCATCGGCTCTAATTCTAATCTCTGCCTCGGCGCCACCCAAGTTTCCAAATAAAACAGTATCTTTAGTGTCGTGAGTGAGTACATGTTTTGCTGGATTGTTAACTGCTATTCCCGGAGGTTGGATACCCGGCAGGAAAATCGCATCACTCTTATCCATCTTGGCGAAGTTTGTGGGGCTAGATGGTCGTCCATTTCCACCTTTCCAGCCATCCATGTTCCTCATAGAGAACATGGCGGTCCCCGTATCACCTACCTCAATAGGGAAAGTGAACCCAGACTTTTTAGATACTTGGAAAGATACAGGAACTCCCGGAATTACAGCACGTTCTTTAACAGTGCCATCTTGTTCCAATTGATTAATCGTTGGCTGTATATCAACCATCTGACCGTTCAAACCATCCCTGACAGCTACGACAATACAAGGTATAATGGTGTACTTGTTATTCATCAAACTATCAAATGCACCAGTCATTGTGCTTTGAATAGCTGCTACGGCTTCAGAACTCATTACTTAGCTCCAGATTGAACTACTTTCTCTAAACTAATGGCTTTAATCTCCGTATACCAGCCTGACGAACGCCATCCCCCAGAGTGTCTAAGAGATTCAACCTTAAGCCAACCTGTGATGAGAGTATCTTCTAGATATATAATATCCCCAGCTTTGATATCTGGATTAAGAAGTATCTTCATCTGAATTCCGGGCTTTTTGGCTTTGTCCTTTTTTGATCTACGACGATCACCAGAAACTCTGTAAGGAGTTTCAATCAAGCCTGTGTACTTAGATATAACATAGGCTTGATTAAAGTTCTCAGTGGCTGCACGATCATTGTTGTGAACATACAGAACACCATCATCAATCTGAGTATCTAAGGCATACTTCTCAGCAAGTTCATCTAGCATCTCTTTAGGAGTCCCCATGAGAGGATATCCGTATATAATCTCATTACTAAGATTTGTACCGTTATAAACACCACGTGATACACCGGGCAGATTCTTGCGAATAGCTTCAGCTACATCTTTGACAGTCTGGCCGGGGGCTACAAGCTCCGAAAGAATTTGATGATTGAGTTCTACGTAGCCATCTCCAAGTTGTATCTGTGTAACCCGATCCGTACCAGACTTCCTCGTAGAAACGTGGGTAACTTGACCAGAAAAGAGTCGTTTAGGCCCACCCGTATCAAGGTATCCAGCCTCAAATACTGCTGCTGGATAGTCTGTATCAAGCAACCTGATATGTTCAATAGATAAGTTCGTAACCTCAATAGAAGCAGAATTTGTTCTTTTCTTGTTATCCGTACTTTTACTGATATCAAACTGAACTTGAAGATCAGTTATTTCTAATGCTTCACCAGAGTTATAGTCACCAATTATTAGTCTATACTGGCGGTTTCTCTGGATTAAGTCCATTAGTCTTCCTCTGTGTAGATATAGAAAAGATTATAATACTGATCAATTGAATCTGAGTAAACTTTGTAAGGCTCGCTGACAATATCCGCTTTCTCTTCCATCCAGATAAAACCTGTGAGGGGGAATATTGCATAGTCCAGAAATAAAGGATAGTTTGGAACCAAAGCTTCCCCCATTACGATAGGATTATTATCAGCATCCAGCAGATTTATAAAATACAGTTTTGCTCTTTCATTATAAACAAACTCAAAAATGTATGAGTCACCTTGAAAAGCAATAGTGTAAGTGTAGAAAGGGTCTGGAAACAAAGGCATTGCAATATATTTATCAGCCATTTTCCCTTGCCTGTCTTAGAGGATCTGTATCTTTAGGGGAGTCACCCGTTCCAACATCTTGTGGTGTACTATCTTGTTTACCCTTTGAAGCTTTGCTTGAAGACTTCTTTTTCAAAGAATCTTGAACATCTTTTGGGATTGTTGTCTTCTTCAAAAAAGCAAACGTAACTTGCTCAAAAGTGATATCACAATAAAGAGCATAACCTGTGTTAGCATCTTCCTTGAAAGTGATCTTTGTCATTACAAGGTTGTTAATTACTTTACGCAAAGAGGTATTATCATACTCAAACAAACGAACTAGCTGAACACTAGGATCAAATTGACCTGTCTTATCGTTATAGATAACACCAGCAGTAAGGTCAACCAAAGCTTGTCTAATTTGCTCAATAAGGTCAGTTCTTCTGCTGTCAACTGTTACTTCTGGCTGATCATCAGAAAGAAATTGTCCTATACTGTCTGGTAAGAATTTCTTTAGGACACTTTGATCCGTAGAATT
>Ga0065715_10002362_pt1 | contig 16129 bp, 15 predicted proteins | sample MisBulReplicate1_FD_59102 | JGI IMG/M metagenome (GOLD analysis project Ga0065715, IMG submission 59102) | Miscanthus rhizosphere microbial communities from Kellogg Biological Station, MSU, sample Bulk Soil Replicate 1 : eDNA_1 v2 (version 2) | ecosystem: Host-associated > Plants > Roots >...
CAATGATGATCACGCCTTCCTGCGTGTCGAAGCCATCCATTTCAACTAGCAGCGCATTTAACGTTTGCTCGCGCTCGTCATGTCCGCCGCCCACGCCATGACCACGATGACGGCCGACAGCGTCGATTTCGTCGATGAAAATGATGCACGGCGCTGACTTCTTTCCTTGCTCAAACATGTCGCGGACGCGCGAGGCGCCGACGCCGACGAACATCTCCACGAAATCCGAGCCGCTGATGGAGAAAAACGGCACGTCAGCCTCACCTGCGATGGCGCGCGCCAACAGGGTCTTTCCAGTGCCCGGGGGGCCGACCATTAACACGCCTTTGGGAATGCGGCCCCCAAGTTTCTGAAATTTTTTCGGATCGCGCAAAAATTCGACCAATTCCTGCACTTCGTCCTTGGCTTCCTCTACGCCGGCCACGTCGCGAAACGTGATCTTGTTTTTGTCACGCGCGAGCATCCGTGCCTTGGACTTGCCGAAATTGAGCGCTCCCTTGCCGGCCATGCGGATCTGTTGGCGGAACAGGAAATAAAGGACCAAAAGGAAAAGCGCGATCGGCAGGAAACCCACCAGCGTCTGCGCCAGCATGTTTGATTCTGTTTTAATGGCGGGCTGCATGCCGGCGTCAGCGAGCTTTTTCTGAAGATCGTTGGTGAAATTCAAATAGACGGTTGTGCGGAAGGGCATCGGTTGTGATGGCGCGGCGCCTGCGCCCTGCCGGATGTACGCGCCCCTAAGCGTCTGCGTGGGCCGGCCATCCTCCACGACCAACTGGAGAGGATAATTTTTGTCGGTAACGATCTGCTTATTCTCCAGCAGCTCGAGAAAACGGTTATACGGCACGTCTTCAACCGGCTGCATCCCGCCGCGATAGAAGAGCATCGCCATCGCGATCAAACTGAAGGCGATAACAATGAGAACAACGCCGCGCCAATTAAAGTTCGGTTCGTTCCCGCGCTGTTTGTTCTCTCTTTGCGAGTTGCGATCAAGTTGAGGCATAAACCAATTTACGTAGGGAAAAGGTTATCATGAACGACTTGCAATGCAAAACGACGCGCCAAGATGGCATACTAATGTTCGTGAATTGCCAGTCGCGTGGTTGGGTGTTTGAAAAGTCGTGCGTGAATTAGACGCCTCGCCCCTGGCAGATGCAGACGAAGGGGAATAGGCGACGCTTCGCACGGCTGATCTCGGCGGACGCAGGCTCTTCGGGGGAATGGGCATACTGTTAAAAGTAGATGTTCGTTAGTTTCCTTTCCTCGCTTCGGCGTTCGAAATGATCGGCCGCCGCCTCACACCGCGTCTACGGCTCCTGCCCAATCTGGGTTAAGGCGGATTACGGAGAAATTAATTCCAACTCGTTACGTCAGTTGCCGCAACGTTTGCTGGAGTTCGGTCAGCCCGTCGATTTCCGCTACGACACGCTGCAACGACTGCATTGCGGAAGCGACGTGTTTCAGGAAATGTTTGTGATCCTTGACCAAGCCGAGAAATCCGTAAGCACCTAACGCCTGCATCAGGCGTTGCATGGCGCAGAGCCGCAATTTGAGATCGAAATCGCCATTAAACGCAATACCGTTTTCGAGCTGACGCCCTCGATAGTATGCGGTCAACTCTGTGCGTTCGTTTTCCGCGACATCGACATAAGGATCATACAGGAGCGACGCGAGATCGTATTCGGCAAGACCGGGTCGCATTCCCTGAAAATCGATGAGGAAGGCCTGACCGTTTCGGATAATAATGTTTTGCGATTGAAAATCGCGGTGCACCAAGACTCTTGGAAATGATGCCAGATGGTCTGCGATTTCCTGCAGCGCAGGCAGGGACGCCAACTCCGAGAGCTGTTCTTTCTCGATTTTGAATAAACGGCCCAGGCAGTTTTCGAAAAAGTAATTTTGTTCCCAAAGGTAAAGCTCAGAATTGAACTCGGCCGGCAAATACTGCTTCATCTCGACGCAAACTGATTCGGGCAACGCGTGCAGCGCCCCGACTTGATCGAGCGCCGATTCATAGAAGGCCCGGCGCACCAGCCAGCCTTCGTCGCGATAACTGTAGAGATCGCGCTCGCCAAGGTCTTCCAGCCAGATCAAACCTTCGTTAGCATCGTGAAAGTAAATCTCCGGGACACGAATTCGGTGTTCGGTAAGAAAATTCGCGATCGTTACGTAGTGGCGATTTTCTTCCCGCTCCAGATTGTATTTTGCCAAAATGAGCGCCTGCTCCGCTGAGCACCGGATCCGATAGAATTTGCGGTCCGATCCGCCTTTTTGAATTGGTGCGATTTTTATCTTGCCGACATCCAACAGTGGAAAGTGCTTCCGCGTTCGTCGAACAAGCAGGTCCGTTCTCATAAATCAGATATCTAAGTCGTGATGTTTGCCAGTGACCTGTTTTCGGGAGCGGACAATACAAGCCTCCAAGTGGCTTTGGGAAGCAATTTCTGCATCCGGCCACAAAATTGTGTCTTCCAGGATTGCATCCGCGCCGACACGGCAGTTTCGTCCCACGACTGTGCAGCCGCGCAATTGTGCGCTCGCATCGACGGTTGCGCTGTTCGCTTTGGGTTGAGGCCATTCACGCGTTTTGACGAAATTCGGTTTCCAATTTTCTCGTAAGATCGTGCGGTGCACTTCGAGATATTCAGTGCGCGATCCGATGTTGAACCATTTTCCGTCGTTCATTACCACGCCGCCGATTTTTGCGCCCCGGTCTATCCAATCGGCAATGATCGGAATAAACGAAATCTTTTTGAGCGGCGGAATCACCTCGAAAATCGACGGATTCCAAACCGCGATATTGGCAAAATCAAAATTTCCCGGGAAGCCGTACCGGTTGCTGATGTCGACGACACGGTGATTCTGTAAAGCGACAGCTGCAGCCAAACCGGTATGACGCAACGCGAGCGTCACGTCGTTTCCGCGCCGAAAGTGTTCGTCGATCAAAGGTTGGAGTTCGATGTCGGTCAAAATATCGCCGCTGTAGGTCAGGAATGGTTCGTTACCAAAATGACTTTCGGCGTTTTTGATCCCGCCGCCGGTTTCGAGCAGATCCGGCTCGTGAACAAGCATCGTGGGAAGGCCGGCGTACTGGCCCGTGGCAAAGAAGGTTTGAAACAAATCCGGATGCCGGTGCGTGTTAATGACGAATCTGTTCACTCCCACCCCTATCAAATGATCGAGCGCGAAAGTGATGAGCGGTTTTTGAAAAATCGGAATGAGAGGCTTCGGAAGTTCGTCGGTTAATGGACGCAAGCGAGTGCCCAGACCCGCTGCCAAAACGAATGCCTGAGTGATTTGGTTCACGAGCAAAAATCGAGAGATACTCTGGCCTACGCTAAAGCTACGGCGTGCAGGCGACTCTATTCACGATCAAAGAGACAGGGCGATGTACGCTTCCTATCTCAGGTAAAGCGTCCGCGTGCCGAAGTCGATGATGCCATGGTGCCGTCGCAGCGTTTCTGCACCGAGCAACCCAGCGACCGGCGGGGATCCTTCCAACAACCCGTCGTGAATTAGTCCTTCGAGGTCTATCACGCCCACGTCTTTGCCCATGATATTGACCGAACCGACGGTGAGCTTGCGAATATTTGCCACACGCACGCCGCGCTCTTTCAAATTCACGGCCGACGAACTGTATGGTGTTTCGCGAGTAGCAATTCGCATGCGCCGAACGAACGAACGGTGCAATAGCGTTGTGAATGAGCCCGTATCAACCATGAGTTTCGCCGCTGTTCCGTTCACCGCTCCGTTTACATAAAGGTTGTAACCCTCGCTGACCTGGATCGGAACAGCGCGTAAGCCGCGCCGACTGAAACCGGGGAAGCTTCCGAGGACATTTGGGTCGGTCTTCAGGATCAGTAACTGCCTTTCGCAGTCCAGAACAGCTTGCGTCGGGAAAAGAATGTCTGCTCCAATAATCCCATCGATTTGCGGCTCGTGCGCCATTCGTGCAGCGCGCGCAGAACCGCCGAGATCCACGGTGACAACAGGCTCATCGACGAGACTCAGGCCGCCGATTCGCAGTTCCCGCGCGATCGCCACATTGTTGAACGCGCCATTGATTTGGACCCGTGCGGGCAAACTTGATTCGGAGGTGATCGGTTTGAGCTTAAAATATTGACGACGATTCAGGGCGATCGCGCTCACCGGCGCACCACTATCGACCGTCAACCAAGCGGGCTTGCCGTTAATGAATGCACGCAGCAATAAATGATTTTGTCGCGAGCGGACGAGCGGCAATGCTTCAAACTGCGGCGCTGCCCGCGCTACAGCGCCATGCACGGTAGCAGCCAATTCGATGACCAAACCCAGGGTTGCGCCCCAAACCCACAGCAACCGTCGTGCANGTGGCAGATGATTGGAGATCATCGGTGGCGGGGAGATTACACGTTTCCTTTTTTTCCGCAAAATGATTTGAGCAGCTTTTTGGCATTGCGTCAGACACGCGGTTGATGATTAACTCGCCGCCAACCCCCGAGGATTCGAAATGGCAAGCGTAGTTACTGCAGCACCTGTACCCGAAGAGAAACTCGTTAGGGGACTCGGGTTGTTGGATTCCACGATGCTCGTGGCCGGTTCAATGATCGGCTCGGGAATTTTCATTGTCTCGTCGATCATTGCCCGCCAGGTCGGCTCCCCAGGATGGTTACTCGTGGTTTGGGTTGTGACGGGATTGTTGACGCTCACAGCCGCACTGTCGTACGGCGAACTTGCGGCGATGATGCCGAAGGCCGGTGGCCAATACGTGTATCTCCGCGAAGCGTTCTCGCCGCTGTGGGGATTCCTTTATGGCTGGACGCTTTTTCTTGTGATTCAGACCGGCACGATTGCAGCTGTCGCAGTTGGATTTGCACGCTATAGCGGCGTGCTCTTGCCGTGGGTGTCGGAAAGCAATTATATTATCTCACCGATCCGCTTTGGCGGATATGCCTTGTCGCTTTCGACGGCGCAGCTAATCGGGCTGGCGCTCATTGGATTTCTGACATTCACGAACACGCGCGGATTGGAAATCGGCAAGCTTATCCAAAATGTTTTTACGACTGCAAAAACTGGCGCGCTGCTCGCGCTAATCGTGCTCGGAATCATAATCGGGTTAAAGTCTGGTGCAGGCGCGGACAACTTCCGGGACTTCTGGACCGTGCGCGGGGATCTGCAAGACGTGGGCGCAGGTTTAACCGCAGCGGCCGCATTCGGGCTCTTCGTCGGCATTTGTGTGGCGCAGACAAATTCTTTGTTCTCTGCTGATGCGTGGAACAACATCACTTTCACCGCCGGTGAGGTTGTTAATCCGCGGCGTAACGTGCCGCTTTCCCTTGCATTGGGCACGTTTCTGGTGATCGGACTTTATTTGCTCGCGAATGTCGCTTATCTCGCGACGCTGCCATTCAGCGCCATACAGAATGCGCCGAGCGATCGCGTCGCCTCGGAAACGGCGAACGTAATTTTTCCCGGCGCTGGCGCTACAATTATGGCGATTGCCATCATGATCTCGACATTCGGTTGCAATAACGGACTGATCCTTGCCGGCGCTCGCGCGTATTATGCCATGGCCAAAGACGGTTTGTTCTTTCGACGGGTGGGCGAGTTAAACAAATTCCGCGTCCCCGCGTGGGCCTTAGTGTTCCAAGGCATTTGGGCCGGTGCACTCGTTCTGCCACGCACGGTCAAAACAGACGCAGCCGGCAACGTGATCGGCTACGGCAATCTCTACGGCAATTTGCTCGACTACGTTATTTCAGCCGCACTGATCTTCTACGTCCTAACAATTATTGGCATCTTTCTATTGCGTAAAAAACAGCCGCATGCGGAACGACCGTATAAAGCATTCGGCTATCCAATAGTCCCCGCTCTATACATCCTTGGCGCCACCGTCATTCTTGTCGTGCTCTTCGTTTACCAAACTGCGACAACGTGGCCAGGGCTGATCATCGTGTTAACCGGCGTGCCAATTTATTTTCTGTGGAAAAAAGCAAATCGAACCCGAAGCGAAGCCGCCGGGCCGCACGCTAATTAGCGAAGGAGCACACAACGCATGGCAGGTTTATTCGCAAAAAAACCATTGGAGCGGCTGCTCGCCGAAGGGCAGGAGGTTGGGGAACACAGCCTCAAGCGCTCTCTCGGTCCCGTTAACTTGGTCATGTTGGGCATTGGAGCAATCATCGGCGCGGGTCTGTTTGTGCGAACTGCCGCGGCGATCGCCGATCGTGCGGGCCCTTCCGTCGTGCTCGCGTTCGTCGTCGCAGGAATCGGCTGCGCATTTGCCGGCCTGTGTTACGCCGAATTTGCGTCGATGATCCCAGTTGCCGGCAGCGCCTATACGTATTCTTACGCAACGATGGGCGAACTCGTAGCATGGATCATTGGATGGGACTTGATCCTCGAGTATGCGGTCGGCGCGGCGACCGTGGCCATCGCGTGGAGCGAATATGCAAATCGCGTCCTCGAGTGGTTTGGCATGCGCATACCCTACCAGTGGTCGCACTCGCCCTTTGAACACGACATCAATACCGGTGTTCATGGCGTTATGAACATGCCGGCCGTGTTCATCCTACTTTTACTGACCCTGCTGCTGATTCGCGGCACGAAAGAATCGGCATTCGTAAACGGCATCATCGTGATTTTGAAGGTAAGCATCGTGTTGCTCGTGATCGGCATCGGGTGGCGCTTTGTGAATCCTGCGAACCACACGCCGCTCATTCCAACGCCAACCACGTACGTCACACCGCAAGGAATCAGCCACGCGTACGGAGGAATCCTGGGCATCCTCGGCGCCGCGGGCGTTGTATTTTTCGCATACATCGGATTTGATGCCGTTAGTACGGCGGCCCAAGAGGCGCGAAATCCCAAGCGGGACATGCCGATCGGCATCCTGGGTTCTCTGGTAATCTGCACCGTTCTTTATGTGCTCTTCTCTTACGTCTTGAGCGGCGTCGCTACCGTGCAGGATTTCCGCAGCCATGGCCGGGAAGCATCCGTCGCATTCGCGATCACGAAATACATGACCGGCTACGAGTGGTTGTCGAAGTCAGTCACAGTCGCGATCCTGGCCGGCTTTTCCTCGGTAATTCTCGTGATGTTGCTTGGCCAATCGCGCGTTTTCTATTCGATGAGCCGCGACGGACTTGTACCGAAAGCCTTTTCCGACGTACACCCGAAATTTAGAACGCCGTACAAGTCGAACCTTCTTTTCTTTTTGTTCACGGGAATCTTCGCCGCGTTCATTCCAGAGGACATCGTCGGCGAGATGACCAGTATTGGAACGCTTTTTGCCTTTATTCTCGTTTGTGCCGGAGTTTGGATCTTGCGTGCTTCACGTCCAGATCTCGAACGTGCATTTCGCGTACCGGCGGTGCCGATTGTTTCCACGCTCGGAATCATTGTTTGCGGCGCCATGATTTATGGTCTTGGCTGGACGAATTGGATGCGGTTGCTTGTTTGGCTGGTAATTGGGCTGATCTTCTATTTCAGCTACGGCAAACGGCACAGCCGCATCGGCGCGCCACCACCGGAAATGCCCGAAGGCATTCAACTGACGCGCTAAGCCAGAGCAGAAGCTTAACTCCAGCTGGTCTCAGCTTGAATCGACGCGCTGGAATGGCCGCGGCGAATCGAAAGCATTGCGCGAGCGCGTCGCACGAGCTTTTCGGTATCGATCTTTTTAAAATGGCGCTCTGCGGTTGCTATTTCAGGCAGCGAGACGCTCAAGCCACGGAGAATTCGTGTGTCGAATGGTGTTGCCTCGTTAGGCTGGTCGGAGGCTAATATTCGCTTTTGAAATTTCGAAACTACCTTCGCTACCGAAGTGTCGTTAGCCGCTCCGAACAAGTTCGCGAGCCGTTGAAAACTGAGATGAAACGGCATGGTTGCTAAATCCACATCAGCAATCGCAACGCTTCCCTGCGTCGGCATTTCAAAGTCACCAGACGTCGCGACCGAATGCCACGTGTCGAGTGGCTGAAAATAACCGATCTCAACATGATATGAGTTGTGGGAAGCAGATGTTGTCACGAAATGCATCGCGCTCATTGGTTCGACGGCAACCCGGGTTTCTATGACACCTTTCCCACCTATTACTTGAAGATGCACTTCTCGATGCGCTGGCATCGCCTTTTCGAACACAGATCGCCAATTGATATTCCAACTGACGAAGATTGTGCGTGGATCACGTGCGATTGCGAACAGAAATGGCTGCCCGCATGTACGCGCCGCGTCGATGAGAGCATCGACATCAGGCGGTGATGGTTCGGAGGAATGCACCGTAGCATCCTGGCGAACTTTGAAGCCGGAATGGGCGAGTGATCTTCCCCCGTTGCGTTTTGTTTTCCTTTTGACCATTNTTGTTAGAACGTGCGCAAATCAGTTAAAAGCCAACTGCGATTGATGCGCAATCTGAAAATCAGCGAGAAGGAATGAGTTCAAAAATCGTCGAGCTTGAGGAGCTTTCCAATCGCTGCGAGAAGCTGCGGTACGCCGGAAAGAAGATTGTAGCCACGAACGGATGTTTTGATCTGCTACATGTTGGGCACGTGCGGTATTTGCAGGCGGCCCGAGCACTCGGCGATCTTCTGGTTGTGGGCTTGAACGCTGACCGTTCGGTCGTTGAGTTAAAAGGAGTAGGGCGCCCGATCACAACCCAACACGATCGCGCGGAGATTCTCGCCGCGTTGGAATGCGTGGATTTGGTCACGGTTTTTCCAGAACTCCGCGCCGCAAGATTTCTCGCTGCGGTCCGCCCCGCCGTTTATGTCAAAGGTGGCGACTATACCCCGAGGACGCTAGATGAAGAAGAGCTTGCAACATTAAAGGAAGGTGACGTCGCGATTCGCCTCATCCCGTTTGAGGCGGGCTATTCAACTTCCGGATTGATCGAGCGAATTTGCAAAGGTAGAAGCGGGAAAACCACGTGAATCAGATGAAACACCTGCCAATTGCAATTCTCGGGTCGGGGAAGGGAAGTAACTGCCGCGCGATCCTCGAGCGTATCCGATCAGGCGATCTCGCTGCGGAAACGCGCCTCGTCGTTTCAGATGCACTGGATGCGCCGATCCTTGATATCGCCCGAGAATTTGGTGTGGCGAATGTGTATTTGCCGCCCGGCAGATTCCGGACCCGCTTGGAGCCCGCTATAGAAGAGCAGCTCGTGAAAATGTTGCGCGATGCCGGTGTCGAACTTGTCGTTCTCGCCGGTTTCATGCGGGTCTTGCATGAACCCACGCTGAAAGCGTTTCCCCGTCGCATCATCAATATTCATCCATCGCTTCTGCCTAAATTTCCAGGAATTGAATCGTGGAAGCAAGCTTTCGTCGCAGGGGAAACCGTGACCGGATGCACGGTGCACTACGTCGAGGAACAAATTGATCATGGGCGAATACTCGCACAGAAAGAGGTGACGATTTTGCCTAACGACACAGCGGAAAGCCTCCATGCTCGAATTCAAATTCTGGAGCACGAACTATACCCGGCGGTTATCGCCGACTTCTGCAAAAGATATAATGAAGCAAGCCAGCAAAATGGAGGCTGGCCAGACAAATAGGTCCTTTAGCTCCGTGAACTACGCCTGTTCGGGCTTCTGCTCGCGCTTCAGGAGTTCTTCCAAGGCAACGGCCGGCTTTTTCTGTTTATACAAGATCGCATATACTTCATCGGTAATAGGCGTAGTGATATTCAAACGACGTGCGCATTCCCAAGCGCTTTGCGATGTCGGAATGCCTTCCGCGACCGTTTTCGTTGAGTTCAAGATTACTGGCAATGATTCACCTTGGCCGAGCCGGTACCCGAGGGTGTGGTTGCGGCTATGTTCGCTATAGCACGTCAGTATCAGGTCACCGGCGCCGCTTAAGCCATAAAAGGCAGTCGCTGTCCCTCCCATGGCTACCCCGAATCGAACCAGCTCAGCCAATGACCGAGTGACCAGTGCTGCTTTGGCGTTATCGCCAAGTCCCAGACCGTCACTGATTCCTGCGGCGATGGCGAACACGTTTTTCAGTGCACCGCCCAGCTCAACCGAGACCACATCCAAGCTCGTGTAAATGCGAAAGCGTGGGCTTCCCAACGCGGTTTGCAGCCTAGCAGCGCTATCGCCGTCGTCACAGGCAATCACAGTCGCGGTGGGAAGATCTTTGGCGACTTCGGTCGCGAGATTTGGACCGGACAACACCGCGATTTCACTCTCCGGAAAAATCTCGCGCAGGATCTCTGTCATCCTCATCCCGCTGCGATGTTCTATGCCTTTTGTGCAGCTCAATAATGCCGCACGGGTTGGGCCAATGACTTTTTTCAAATGCGCTGCGATGTTGCGCAATGCAGTTGAGGGCGTCGCAAGTACAATCAGATCGGCATCGGCGCAATTACCCATGTCTGAGGTAATATGCACCGCCTCGGGAAGCCGGAGCCCGGGAAGATAATCGCTGTTTTCGCGAGTCTTTTGCATTCGCGCCACCCGATCCGCGTTGTGGCCCCAGAGAACAATTGTTCCAGCGTGTTTTGCCCACAAACCAGCCAACGCCGTTCCCCAACCACCAGCACCTATGATTACTGTGTTCACAATTTCTGTTTTCGAGTAAAGCGCGGTTCGGTGCCGCGCATCAGTCGCGAAAGATTTGAACGATGGCGCCAGATGATAACCGCTGCGACGCAGACGGAAGAATAAATTAACGGTTTTCCGTCATTTTGATCATGCGGCCTGAGCACGAGAATGACGATGGGTAGGACGACCGCAGCTGTCACGGAAGCCAATGAAACGTACCCGGTCAGCCAGAACACAATTATCCAAATAGCAACGCCTATCAGCGTTGCCACGGGCGTCAAAGCCAGGAGTGCTCCCGCGGAAGTAGCAACGCCTTTTCCTCCCTTGAACTTCAGCCATGGCGGATGCAAATGTCCGAGGACGCTGGACATCGCCGCGAGAATTCCGAATATCTCGGGTGAATTCCACCCCAGTGACCCTCTAGGCGCGATCGACATCGAGATCTTTACCGCCGCAAACCCCTTCAAAACGTCTAGCGCAAATACTGGGTAACCAAATCGCTTTCCCAAGACACGCACCACGTTGGTGGCGCCAACGTTACCACTGCCGGTCTTTCGGATATCGATTCCTGCGAGTCGACCAGCGAGAAAGCCGAAAGGGATTGATCCCAATAGATAGCTGCCAATCAAAACGGCTGCCAAAATGACCATCGCCGCACACCTATTCTAACTCTGACGCAGCCGCGAATTCGTCTCGCAATACATTCCTATTCAACCAAATATGTAAAATAGAGATGTCACTTGGTGTGATTCCGCTGATACGTGACGCTTGGCCGAGGGAAGTTGGTCTCAAATTTGCAAGNTTCTGTCTGGTTTCTGATCTCAGCCCGGCAATCTTATNATAATTGAGNCCGTCCGGTATCTTTTGATTTCTNTTGCGATCAAGCCGTTGGTTCAGCTCAGTTTGGCGTGCGGCGTATCCTTCGTATTTCAAATCTACTTGAAGGAGTTCCCAGATCGGCAGCGATACACATGATAGCACTTCACTGGGCAGGTCCCGCACAGAAAAATCGGGCTGCTTGAGCAGCCGAGAAACAGGAATCCCGTTTAGCTTGGTTTTTACAGCTAGCGTGCGGGCTTCGCCTAGAAGGTGCATCTTCTCTTTGAAGCTATGAAATCTTGTCCTACTAACGAGGTCGTTGTCAAAAGCGCGATACGTAAGACGTTGATCGGCATTGTCGTGTCGCAACGACAATCGATCTTCCGCGCGGCTGGTAAACATTCGGTAGGGTTCTTCTGTCCCTTTGCTGATTAGGTCATCGATGAGTACGCCAATGTAAGCTTCGCTCCTGCTTAAGACAAGGGGCGGACGGCTTTGGATCTTTAATGCGGCATTAGCCCCGGCAATCAGTCCTTGGGCTGCTGCCTCTTCATATCCCGAGGTACCGTTGACCTGACCGGCAAGGTAAAGTCCCTTGGCAATCTTCGTTTCGAGCGTCGGCAGAAGTTGTGTCGGGGGAAAGTAATCGTATTCGACGGCGTAACCAGGCCGCATGATCTCAGCGTCCTCTAATCCCGGGATCGAATGGACAAATCGGACCTGAACTTCATATGGCAGACTGGTGGAGATTCCATTTACATAGTACTCGTTGGTGTGCCGCCCTTCGGGTTCGAGAAAGAGCTGATGTGAAACTTTATCGGCGAATTTCACGACCTTGTCTTCAATCGAGGGACAATATCGCGGACCCACGCCTTCAATTCGTCCGCTGTACAGAGGGGATCTGTGGAGATTCGCGCGGATGATTTCATGCGTCTTCGCCGTAGTGTGAGTAATCCAGCAGGGCAATTGTTCCACGTGGAACTGGCCATCGCGAACGGGATTCAAAGTGAAAATTTCGCCGAAGCCCTCCCCGATCTCCTGAGGATTAAAAGTGAAGCCGCAGGGCGGCTCATCCCCGATCTGAATCGAACAACGTGTAAAATCAACCGATCGCCCATTCACGCGACAAGGCGTGCCGGTTTTAAATCTGCCCACTTGAAAACCCATCTCGTATAAATTTTCGCTGAGGCTCGAACTGGCGTCTGCCATCCGTCCACCGGCTTTACTATTTTCGCCGACGTGCAAAAGCCCGCGCAAAAATGTTCCGGAGGTGATTACGACCGCCCGAGCTGAAACCGTCAATCCCATATCAGTCTCGACACCCATCACCGCTCCGGCATCATGAATAACGCGCGATACCGTCCCTTGTTTAATATCAAGGTTCTGCGCCTGCTCCAAAATTGCCTTCATCCGAAATTGATACGCCTTCTTGTCGCATTGAACTCGCGGAGCACGAACCGATGGACCTTTTCTCTGGTTTAGCATTCGAAAGTGAATTCCGGTCGCATCAGCGTTAAGCCCCATCGCTCCTCCCATGGCATCGATCTCGCGAACAATGTGGCCTTTTGCCAATCCGCCGATGGCGGGGTTGCAGGACATTTGCCCGATAGTATCTAAGTTCTGCGTCACCATTAGTGTACGGCAGCCCATTCGGGCGGCTGCCAGTGCCGCTTCGATTCCAGCGTGCCCGCTCCCTACGACAATTACGTCGTAACCTGTGTTTTCTATTCGCATAACGCTCTTATTATAACGGCTTTATCATGATAATACACTGGGCTTCAGGTGATGATGCGAGGTTCTTTGGACGCCTCGGGTCAATGGCGTTTGAATCGCTTGACGCGCTATACGGCCTAAAACAAACAAGAGCAACACGGTTGTGATAAAGGCTCCGCCCCAAATCCAGTATTCAAGGGTTTTCGGATAACTTTTGCCGCGCATGATGCGCACCGCAAGCTGCCCCAGCGTGCCTACGTATGCGTAAAAGAAAAGGCCAGGCAGTCGGCCGATCGAAGCCCAAAGCATGTAGGTACGAAAGCGGATTCGCGTGAGCCCATAAAAGTAGTTCAGTAGGCTGGTTGGAAATAGCGGATGCAACTGGCTCAAGAGAATGATCTTCCAGCTCTCGCTTTCAACAGCGGGACCAAGTGCCTTCAATGTCGGGTTAGCTAAGAGCTTTCGCTGGAACCACCGCCTGGCCACGAAGCGACTCAGCGAAAAAGAAATTGCCGTCGAAACAATGTTGCCCACAAACACAATCAAAAATCCCCACCATAGTCCGAAGAAGAAACCGCTTCCCACAGCGAGCACGCCTCCGGGCAGCAAAAGAATATTACAAGCTGCAAACAGCAACGGGTAGCAAAGCCAGGCCCAAGCGCCCCAACTGATCACACCCTCCTGCAAGGCGCCAACAAAACTGACAACAGGAAAGAAGTGGGAAAGCGTTACCGCGAGGGAAATCGCAGCCACGATTGCTGCACCTTGCCAGAAAACAATGCGGCGGACAGTCAGCACCCTGAGAGTGTTCGCACGCGCCGCAATCTGCGCAAATATTACCGGCTGTGTGTAAACGGCTCGAACTAGGCATAAAAGGCAGTACACCAGTGACGTACTGCCAATCGCCTGCCCCAGCTACACGCTCGAAGCTTGCAGATTCCGATGATGCTCAATGCCGAGACTGTCGAAGATCATTCGAGTAGCGTCCGACTGGTTGAGCGTGTAGAAATGAATACCGGCAACATTATTAGCGATAAGATCATGGCACTGATCCAACGCGTATTGGATGCCAGCGCGCCTGACCATCTCGGGATCATCTTGGCAAGGCTGCAGAGCACGTAGTAGCTTCGCAGGAAAGCGTGCCCCGCCAGCCAGATCGGCCATGCGTTTCAATCCGGTGATAGAGGTAATCGGCATGATTCCCGCGATGATGGGGATGTGAACACCCGCGAGCGCGCAGCGTTCCCTGAAATCGAGAAAGTCGCGATTATCGAAAAACAATTGTGTGACAATGTAATCAGCGCCGGCATCGACCTTTGCTTTGAAATAATCCATCTCAACCAATCTATTTGGCGTGCCGGGATGCCCTTCGGGGAAACCCGCAACTCCAATCCCGAAACCACGGCGGTGAGGATGACCACCGGATTCGTTGAACCGGCGAACAAATTTTACCAGATCGATCGCGTGTTGGAACGAGTCGCGCGATTTATCGTAAGTCGTTCCAGCCGGTCGATCGCCGCCAAGCGCCAGAACGTTTCCAATGACTGACTTTGCGTATCGGCGGAGAATCGTTTTGATTTCCTCTTCGTTGTGGCACACACAGGTAAGATGCGGGATGGGGTCTAGTTTTGTCGTGTGTTGAATGCGCTCCACGAGATCGTGGGTCAACTCACGTGTCGAGCCACCCGCGCCATACGTCACGCTGACAAAATCGGGCATGTATGACTCGAGATCGCGAATCGTCTGATAGAGCGTCTCAGCCGCATGAGGCGTCTTTGGTGGAAAGAACTCGAACGAAAATGTAGGAGAACGTCCCCGCATGATTTCGGTGATATGCATGAGTCAGCGCTTATGTTCGTTCCACCCGCGACTTTCGGTCAAATCATCGCGAAATGCGACACCGCGCTACAGCCGCCGCCACTGCCAAAGAGAATTTGAAATCGTCATAGTTTCATTGCGCGCGATGGCAAAGCTTGGAAGGCCTGACGTCACAGGTGAAAACAAGCGAGGCCGGTCGTGGATTGATTTGTTCGCGACGGCAAAACGTCTCCAGCAGCACGCTACTGACGTGCTGCCGGCGTCCAGCTTGGCCCGCTGCCGACATCTCTCGCACAATGCGTTCCGTCTGGCGGCCAGGATTATTTCGGCGAACGCGTATTCGCGTGGGTTTTAATGTCGCGCCTTTGCTTGTCCACAACGCGACGCAGTTCGCGCTCCATGGTTTTAAATGCGTCGTGGATAACTTTTTTGAGCGGTTCGTGAGTGCCGTTATCCATCTGCTTTTCATCGGCCACAAGCTCGTGGCGTGGCGCCACGGTCACGTCGATACGGCACCGGTATGGATTGCCTTTGTGATGGTTGTGATTGGTTTGCTCGATTGCGACATCGCAGCGGTTAATGTGATCACAAAATCTCTCGAGTCTTTCTGCATAATCCAAGATAACATTGTCGATCTGGTCAGATTTTTCCAGACCCCGATACGAGATCTTAACAGGCAGTTGCATAATTAATTAGATATTAGGGCGCTAGTCGCCGTTGAGGGAACAAAAAATCGCAGTTCCACCATTCGACTTAAATTTGCCGCAACGATCGGAAATGGCTGATCAGCCTGGCCGGTTCGACCTTTACCAAATCCGATTTTACATGTTCGACAATTCGCTGTCGCACATCGCCAGGCAACAAATCTACGATCGCCGCATGAATTTCCGCAGGCGCTGCAAACGACCAGCCGTCCTTTCCATTTTGCGAAACAATTTTTACGATTTGCTCGGCCAACTCTTTTTGAATTCGTCGATCCGTTTCCGTGGCCAAGTGTGTGCGCTCAGCAATTGAAGCCGGCCCGCGGTGTGCGCCCGCGCCTTCAGTTACAGGAAATCGCCCAGCCGAGTCGCTCACCTTATCGATGAGTCTTCCGTGTGCGTCAGTGATGTCGAATGCTTGCACGAGCTGCAGACTCGGCCCGCGCGTCGGTGTTTCGTTTACCCGATAGGCTTTCAAGCTGCCGCGATCAGTCACGATCACAAGAGAACTGGGTGTCATGTCAAATCACTGGCGGCGGCACGGGACCGC
>Ga0065715_10000529_pt1 | contig 16122 bp, 17 predicted proteins | sample MisBulReplicate1_FD_59102 | JGI IMG/M metagenome (GOLD analysis project Ga0065715, IMG submission 59102) | Miscanthus rhizosphere microbial communities from Kellogg Biological Station, MSU, sample Bulk Soil Replicate 1 : eDNA_1 v2 (version 2) | ecosystem: Host-associated > Plants > Roots >...
CTTTAGCACTCTCTGATTTTAACTTAGATAGATCAGCCTTAAGCTCCAGAAGTTTTGCTCTTAGGTCTTCATCATTAAACTCTCTTAAAGTATTTAGTTTCATCCTTCCCATGGATCTTTCATCATTCCTTAGACTCTGTTTCCTTTACTTCCTTAGAAGCATCTTGTTCTAATCTAATCGCATCTCCACTAGCCTCAATTTTACCATTTTTATTCTCATCGATTACAGCGATGGAAGAACTCTCTGAAATTGGTTCTTCAACTTTGGGTTGAGGTAATATTTTGTCTGCAGGTGGGGTGGCAGGCTTGACTTCAGGAGAAGGAATTCCTTTTTCCCCCTCGAGGGCAGACTCTGGTGCCACATTAACTTCATCTAAAAGTTGGAAATCTCGCGGCAAATCTTCTTTCAAGGCTATTTTTAGCCGAATTCCCAATAACCCCATTTTTGTCAGCACTTGTGTGATGCTGGTTCTAACCACCTTATCTGCTATATCGCCACTCTTTGGAACAACTCCAGAAGTGTGTTTTTCAAAATGTGAACGTTCGCTTCTTAACTTACCTGATATAGTAACCTCTACACCCAAAGCACCAGCTTCCATTATCGTATTAATAGTCCAAAGCGCTGCACGTCGAAACGCGGTTCCTCTCTCTACAAGTTGTCCGATTCTATTTGCCATTATCTTAGCATTCAGTTCCGGTTTTGTTACTTCCATTACAGAAACTTGGGGGTTACTTAAACCGAATTGCTGCTCTAATCTGGCGGTCAGATCCTTAATACCTGCACCCTTTCTCCCTATTACAAGACCAGGGCGAGTAACAAACAATGTTATTTTGGTACCTATTGGAGTTTTCTGGATCTCTGATCCTCCATAACCTGCATCTTTCAAAGTGGCATTTAGATATTCATCAAGTTCCATCATTTTATAATTATTTTTCATTACATTTTTTACAGCGCTCATTCTTTACCACTCATTATCCTTTTTTTTCATTTGAATTATTCCACCGTATGTCCTTCCTGAGCAACGATCTCTATATGTACTAATGTATCTATCTTTGGACTAGACCGACCCATTGCTCTAGGTATGAAGCGTTCCAGTTTTGTTCCTTTGTGAGTAACACATGAAATGATTCTCAATCTGTCGAGGTCCATACCTTTATACTCTGCATTTGACTCCAAATTGTCTAAGAGTTTTAAGAATTCAGTAGAAGCCTTCTTTGGAAATCGTCCTGAAAAGAAGCCATCCTTAATGTTGGAACGATGGGCCACCTCGTTATTGTATCTTCTGAATGGTACTGCAATCTTTCGGTCAATGACCTCTTCCAGATAACTCCTGGCTTTCTCGACAGTCAATCCCTTTATTGCAAGCGCGACTTCTCTAGCATGTTTATGGGAGATGTCAGTTTCTCTTATTGAAGCGCGAACATGCTTTGTTTTGTTAAACTTTTGAAATGAATAAGAATAGGAAGGCATCTAAGAATCACTTCAATGGGACATACAGGCTAGATCGTGAGGCTCCAACTCCAGGGGCGCCATGTTGGACCCTCTTGTTTGTAATAGAATACTCCCCTAAATAATGCCCAATCATCTCAGGCCTTATTTGAACAGCAAAAAATTCCTTGCCGTTATGAACGCCAATAGTTAGATCAACCATGTCTGGAAGTATTATCATATCTCTCACATGTGTCTTTATAGATCCATTGATCTTTCCTTCCCGAGCTAGTTTGATGTCCCCTCGTAATTTCCTCTTATCATCATTCATATATTTTCCAACTCTTTTATCCAGCGATCTTCTCTGACGAGAATTCATTAGCGGTAAAAGTGATTCTATTGACATGTTCTTCAACTGCTCAATAGCATAACCCTTAAACTTAAACTCGCGTACCAAGTATGTTCCTCACCCTTACATACCACTTTTAAATTTAACTAGTAGTAGTATTGATCTAATCAATATAATCAAACTCATCTATTTTATATTCCTAGACAAGCCCCAACCGCGTCGCAAGATCTCTAGCTGCTTCAGGTTTTGAAAATCTGATTATTGCCTTCTTCCCGTGTAGGCCACGTGAGATATAGACCCTATCAGCCTCAGTCTCGTATAACATTTTCATTGCCTCTAGAATATCCTTCTTCGTAGCATGTTCGTCTACTATAAATGTCAATTTATTTTCCCTCTCAATCATGTTGAATGTTTTTTCAGTGATGTATGGGTGTTTGATTATGGGTCTTATATCTCCGTCGTCCTCAACCTTATCGCTCATAAACTAGTCACCATTTCGCCTACCCTCAAAATTCTGGTTTTCACATCAGCAAGTTTCTCAATTGCATTCTTTGAATAAATAGTCAAACGGATAGGGTTTGCTCCTGGAGCCAGGTCCAGAACACTTAGCTCATCTATTGATTTTACTTCGACGCCTGGCAAAGAATGCCTTAGTTTACATATTGATGATCCTGTGCTCACAACGATGATGCTACTTAACGCAGTACGTTTCGATCTACCACGCATTCGACTCTTGCCTGAAGGAATGCGCTTAATTGTCTGGGACCTACTCAGATCGTCTTGAAGACCCAAAGAATTCAGTGATTTTTTGAGATCAGATGTTTTGACTATTTTTTCGATTTCATTTGAAACAACCATTGGAAAATTTGAAATTTCTCCTGTTCTATGACCACGGCGATTGATTATCTCTTTATTTGCTGTGGCTGCTATGGCAGAACAAAAACCCAACATTTTTTCCTTTTTGTTTACCTTCTTAGCAATAATTTTCCACGAAACTGGGGGATGGGCAACCCTTCCGTGACGTACACCAGCGACTCCTGCCGCCTGTCCTGCTCTTGGGAATCCTTCTCCTCGCGCACGAGCGATTCGAGCTATTCCAAGTCCAGTATTACGAGACTCGGCACTTACCATTTCTCCAGCTGCCGGGTATCTTCCTTGAGGTTGATATCTGAGCGACTTGAGATTTACGTAAACCTTCTTTATGATATCGGGTCTGTAGGGCGTTTCAAATATTGGCGGCAAAACTAGATCATCGATCTCTTTCCCACCAATGTCCATCACTTTGGTAATCATTTCCTAACAATTACCTCCAAGATTTTGGGTTCGACAATTTTCTTTTGTTTTTTTCTGAGTGGCATTCTCATTTTTATCAATCTCTTTGGAACTCCTGGAACGGAACCTCTTACGATGATGTAATCTCCATTAACTGGGCTAAAGTGGTCAAATCCTCCCTTNGGACCANTCCCTATTTCGCCATTTTCTTTTTCATCCTTCGAAATCAACANAATACGTTTATTGTATTCAGTTCTCTGATGNAAGCCTCTCTGTCCTTGTCTTGGTACTGTATACATNACTACTGCGGGAGATATTGGACCCAGAGTTCCTACCGCTCTCACACTCTTTCTTGACTTGTGCTGTTTTCTCTTTACTCCAAATCTTGTGATTGGACCTTCTACGCCTTTACCCCGTGTGATTGCTGAAACGTCTATAAATTGACCAGGCTGAAAGACCTCTTTAATCCTGATTTCCTTACCAAGATTCTCTTTGGCAAATACCAACTTTGATTTAGAATCTTTCGCCGAAATCGGTATTTCCCAAACGAAGGGTTTTTTTTGTGAAAGAGATAATGACTCGGGGAATACTGCAACTACAGCCTCGATGTCACTTACTTTATCTGCGATTGTCTCGATAGTTTCAAGTTTTGATTCCTTGTTGTGAAATGATGCTTTCCTTACTAAATTCTTATCACTGTCCTTACCAAAAACATCAAATACTGCGCGTTTACCGTAGACGGTATTCTTGTAACCCCGGATTCCAATTATTTTGAGCGGAGGCGTAGCAATTAGCGTAGAGGGATTCAGAAGATTCTTACCAAAATTTGGAGTTTTTTCTCTATCATCTACAGTCATAACGTTTAAATTGGCAACCTTGAAACCTGCAAAGCCCTGAAGGCTTGGCTTATCTGACATAGAATTGGGCCATGTCCGAATCCTAGACTCCAAACTGCGTGCCCTCACTCTTGGATAAAATGCCATACTGCCCCTCCGGGGAGCACTGTATTTACGATGACCCATACTAGGAGCAAAAGTCTTACGCTCCCTTTAATAAATTTATAACTTGATAAAAAAAAAGCGGAATTTATGGAACCAGTACTCTAAATTATTCTGATAATTGATTAGTGGTACTTTGAACAGGTTTTACCTAATAGTGTACTGATTGATAATAGCTAATGTGCCAAGAATAGCTTCTTCAACACGCACAGTTTGTGTTCCTTGATCCGGAAACATATTAATTACGAATGGGAAGTCTGAAATTTCTACCTTTTCTGCGGCAAGAATCTTCTTTAGGCCATTCTTTGGGCTTCCGAAGACTATCAGAAGATCCTTTATTGACTTTATCTGGTCTGTGAAAAAAGAAGTACAAAATTTGTCTGTAAGATATCGTCCTTCGACGGAAGTTAAAAGTATATAATTTGACTTTCGGCTATCTAAAAGTCCTTTCAAAGTTGACGAGAATTTTACAGTATAGCCCCAATATCCTTCCAATGAATCTTTATTTATTTCAGCCGCAGTAAGGTATGGATACTTTGAAATCAGCTTAACCGTCACTATTTTATTGTTAGAAATGGTGCCACTATATCTAATAGGNTCGTCCATGCCTACATCCACAAACCATNCGCCATCTTTTTTGAGAATGACCCCCACTCTTACATCACCTTTCTCAATATCTTGCAATGAAATCTTAGGNTTGTGGTGAGGCGATTTGATGGGCGGAAGCATCCCGGCATATTTGAGCATCCACATTTGCGGAAACAATTGCCGCCTTGTATAAGGAGGAGCATCGAGATATTCCAATATAGTCTTTATAATCTTTCTATCTTCGGGTTCACATCTTGTACTTCTGTCATTATAAATGAAGATATTTCGAACTCTGAAAATCGAGCACGCACGTGCAAGTTGTGAGATTTTCATACTTTTGTCCAGTAATGACTGGGAGTCAATTACAAATGAGTCGGGAATTGCGATGGACAGATCAGTCATAAGGATCACGATTGGATAATAACAACTTCACTTCAATAATGTCAAGAAGTTCGCCCTCTAGATTATAACAACTTTTTTTATGTCCTATTTTTCGCACTTAGCCGCTCTCTTGAAGCAATTTTTCGATCTTGTATTTCATCATACCTTGGGAGCCAAAATTTGTTTCGCGTAGATTACCCTTTTTGTCAATGTAAATCGTAGAAGGAGTTCCTTTAAGCCCGTATTCTTCAAAGGTCGCAGCGGTATAGGGCCTCGATTCCAGGTATTCTCTAACACGTTTTGTGATTTGTTCTTTATCTTTTGGATGATACATATCAAAATCCTCCACATTGGCGCGGATAAATTTCATTACTCTTTCGTCTTCGAGTGGAAGTTTTTCCTTAATTAGGAGGTCATTGGCGACCGGAAAGGGGATCGAATAAGCAAGTTTGTTACCATCTACAAGCTGCCCTTGACTCCGCAATGCGTGGAGGGTTTCTCCAATAGTTTCTCTTTTTGACATAAGCAATTTTAAATTTTCAGTTGTGTTTTTGTCATAATCTTCAAATGCGGTAGCCAGACCCAATACTACAACGCCTTGGGTACTATATCTATTGTGTATCTCAATGGCTTCGGGCAGTCCGTAGATAAAGCACCCGGGACAGTTTACCTGAAACACTTCGACGACAACGATTTTATTCAGAAGATCTCCTAGAGTTATNGGTCCACCTTGTACCCACTCAGACACCTGCAAAGAAGGAGCCGTTTGGCCTAATTGGATTGTCACAAATCTCTATGATTTGGATGAATATTTAAATTAATACAAGAGGATTAGGTCCAATTATTTTATGATATTCTAATTATCAAAGTTCAGTTATAATTGTAACGCAGTGTGTTTTGGGATTAATAAGATTAATATGTTTTTAAAAACGTTACTAAAACAAAAAAACAGTTAGTTTGTAATTGATAATCATAACTTAAAATGGTAAAACAGATTATTCGTTATTGCTGAGATGTATCTCCTCTTTTGCTTGCATTTTCTTTAGACAAAGAAGAGTATTTTTCGATCTCTTCTTCTTCAATTTTTCTCATAGTTTTTACTTTCTGATCAATTATTGCCATTTTAATGTGTCGGACACCAGTCTTGTCTTCACTTACTAAGTAAATGGATTCTATGGCCAGGACTGCCGCATCATCCATGTTCAAATCAGGCCGGTAATTCTTCTCCAGAAATTCGTTGACTTGGTCGCTGCCTGCCCCTATTGCGATAGCATTATACCCGATATAGGTACCGCTTGGATCAGTAAGATATAAAGAAGATCCGTTCTTATCAACACCTGCTAGAATCAATGCAACGCCGAATGGTCTCACTCCTGCATATTGAGTGTATTGTTGGGCCATGTCTGCCAAATTCTTAGAAACACCCTCAACATCTACTGGTTCATCATAGATCAATCTATTACTTTGAGCAAAGAATCTTGCGTGATCTACTTGGGTTCTTGCATCAGGGATATATCCTGCAGCAGCCACACCTATATGATCATCCACTTGAAATATTTTTTGGGTCACATCAGACACCTGCAATTTTCTTGATTTTTCTTCAACTGCTAATACGACACCATCTTTACATCTGATGCCAATTGCCAAGGTACCTCTCCTGACAGTTTCGATAGCATATTCAACTTGGTACAACCTGCCGTCAGGAGAAAATACTGTAATCGCTCTATCATAGCCCGCCGCTGCTGGTAACAATTCAGTTTCACTTTTTTACGGTCTTCAATTTAAGTTTACCTTGCCAAAATTTAAATTAATTCTTTCCTAATAAATGCGATATTGCAAGACGAAATAAGCTTTTACGGACATCCAAATATCATTTCGTCTCACCCTACTACGATGGAAATAACGAAAGATACTCACCTGACGCGTCGTGGCAATTGCATCGTAGGCGTGTGTGCATCCAAGGCCTGTTCTCAGCTACAACAGAATATCCGAAGTAATCTTTGCAAGGACGAAGGCGTAGTCAAAATAGAACTAATTGTTGAGCCCTATTCATTCAGCATCTTTGGTAGGAGTAGTAGCAAGTTGATCCTTTCTCACGACCATGATATAGTCATCAGAAAATCAAGCTATGTTGACAGTCGTACGCTTTCTATTCAATGTAACATGTCTTCGTTGGATGTTCCTCGTAGTATTATCTACCTGTTGCAAGATTCCAACACCATGGGAAGTATGCGAATCACCGTAGAATAGATAAATCGTTGAATGAACTATGAAATTATTGATTATTAAATTAAGTTGCGCTAGATCCTTACGTAGAAGATATCTTTTCGTAAACGTATGTGTACCTTCTAAGGAGCTCCTGGACAACTGATTTTGGAAGAGGTGGCGGAACAGGTTTGTTTCCATTTTTACTAAGCATATCCACTTGGTCCTTGAATCCAATTTTTGTCAGCCAATCTCTAAGATACTGTTTGTCATAGCTTTCTTGGACAATTCCTGGCGCATATTGTGACTTAAGCCATACCCTGAACTCGTCAGGACCAACTGAATCTGCAAGGATTATTTCGCCATTGCTGGGATCTCTGCCAAATTCAAATTTCACGTCAGCTATTATAAAGCCCGATTGGTCAGCTATGTCCACCATGTGATTGTACAAATTTATTGAAGTATTTTTAACATATTGGAGCTCGTTGAGTTCTAGAATTTGCTGATCCAGAATGTCCTTTTCCGAAATGGGACGATCATGAATATTGGATTTAGTACTTGGATCAAATATTGGCAATTTTAACTTTGAGGCTAATGGTAGATTTGCCGCGAAAGATTCAAGGTGCGTAAGTTCGCCATGCTTATATCTATCAAATAAACTTCCATAAAGATATCCCCTTACAACACATTCAATTGGGATCATGTTTAATCTTTTTACTAACATTTTATCGGTTCCTTCCAATCTAATCATATGGTTCTTGACACGAAGTAATTTGAACCAAAATTCGGCAAATTTGCACAAAATCTCCCCTTTTCCCACTATGGGTGTTATCATGGGGACGTCATAAGCTGACACTCTGTCAGTAAAATGAAAAAGAATGTTTTTTTCATCGACATCATAAACATCCTTCACTTTCCCTGAGTGAATTAATCTCATTATGCAGATGGGTACTATCCTACTAAATATTAATTTCTTGGTCTGTGAAAAATCATGATTTTAGCACAGTTGTGTAAGATAACACCTTACTACATCAAAAGATAAAAAATAAACAACTTCAAGGTGCTAACTTACGGCTCACTTTTTATCCCTCAGCCAGTTCTCAAGTCATATTCTTTCCATCTTTCAGTTACCTTTTGAATAGTTGCCTTGTCTGGTAACGCTTCTTCTTGTATCGGCCGCATATAGCCTTCCTCTCTAGTTTTCTTTGTTGCATCAATACCCATTTTGGATCCCAGATTAAGAAGCGGGGAAGCTGGATCTAGGGTGTCAGTTGGGGAGTTGTCTATCAAGATCGTATCTCTTTTAGGGTCAGATCGGGTAGTGACCGCCCATATCACGTCGTTGACATTATGCACATCAACATCCTCATCTACAACAATAATGATTTTTGTTAAAGACAGTTGGCCCATACCCCATAGGCCCATCATGACTTTCTTGGCCTGGCCTGGATATCTTTTCTTAATTGATACTAATGCTAGGCCCTGAAACCACCCGGCTGCTGGCATTGCGAAATCCATAACTTCGGGTTGAAAGATCCTAATCAATGGTAAGAAAGCGCGTTCAATAACCTTTCCAATAAAAGCGTCTTCTAAGATTGGTTTCCCTACTACGGTGGTCAAGTAAATTGCATTTTTTCGCATCATCATTCCTGTTAAGGTAAATGTGGGATATGGTTCTGGAGGTGTGTAGTATCCTGTGTGGTCTCCGAATGGACCTTCGATATTAATTTCACTTGGATCTACATACCCTTCAAGAACAATCTCTGCCGAAGCTGGAACTTCTATATCTACTGTTTTACATTTCACTAATTTTATCCCTCTCTTTCGTGTTATTCCTGCAAAGAGGTACTTATCCATCCCCTCAGGAACCGGTGCAACAGCACTAAAAACTACTGCAGGATCGGCTCCAATAACGATGGCAACTTCAGTCTTCTTATTTTCTTCCTTGTTCATTTGGTAATGTAATGCTCCTCTCTTGTGGATTTGCCAATGCATTATTGCCTTTTTAGAACCCAAAACTTGCAGTCTGTAAACACCCAGATTTTGGATTAGAGTCTCAGGGTTTTTCGTAACAGTTACACCGAAAGTGATGAATTTTCCTGCGTCGTTTGGGAATGACTTTGTCACAGGTAATAATCCAATGGATGCTTCGTTTCCATTTAACATCACTTCATTCACTGGCCCACTTTCGACATGCTTTGGACCATAGTCAGCTATTTCAGATAGTTTAGGAAGCATTTTTAGCTTGTCAAAAATGGTCGAAGGCATTCGCATCCTAGAGATCACAGATATCCGTTCTCCGATTTCCGAGAAGTCTTCCAAACCAAGTGCAATTTTTAAACGGTCTAGTGAACCAAATGCGTTACCTAGCACCGGATACTTGTAGCCTTCCACATTTTCAAATAATACTGCCGGTTGATCGACTTTGTACATAAGCCTTCGGAGTATTTCAGCAATTTCAAGATCTGTGTTCACTTTTGTCCTAACCCTTTTCAGTTGGCCGATACTTTCAAGGGCAGCTACGTATTCACCTAGACTCTCAATTGCCATATGGTTCTTGCCTTAAAAATAAGATATTAGTCTTCCCACATACCAAGACGTCTTGCATTCCATAATGCTATATAATTGTAAAAATAGATTACCAAACTCCGTGTAGATAATTAACTTCGCTTTTTTAATATCTGTCGGTTATTAAGTTGGGCAGTATTGAAAGTAAATTTTTCAAGAATAAAATATAGAATTAATTATAACGCTGTAAATTACAATTCTAGTACTGGCAAGTACGAGAGCGCAAACGAGGCATTTCAATTTTACAGACAAGCAAAAACAAATCAATGGAAATGCGATAAGTGCATCTCAAGATTCAGTACTTTTAAAGAATTAAGGAAACACAAGTCTGAAGACCATGCATATTGATAAAGATCACCTCTGATATTCAAAGTACACCTTTGATACATAGTCTAACAATGACTCTGCTTTTATGGCTTAGCCACTATTGTTTGGGAAATAGTGAAATAATTGTTTCAATATAGTTGCCGTCGCACCCCAAATTACTTCATCTTCCCACGGAATTTCTATCCCGCGTCTATAAGTACCTTCATACGTGGTCAGGCTGTATTGTAGTAGAATATCTAAGATATTTGGAATCGGGATATTAAGAATTCTTTCTACTTCATCATTTGGTTTTAAGTATAATCCACTTTCAATCATTGCAACGTATGCATAAATGACGTACTTCGAGGTAGAGGTCTGTACGCTATCAAGACCTCCTATTATTTTGTCTCTGTGTATTTCAAGCCCAATTTCTTCCCTAGTTTCTCTTAATGCGGTATCCAAGGGAGTTAAATCTTCTGTCTCCAAGTTCCCTCCAGGAAACGATATTTGACCAGCATGATCTTTTAGCTTTAGGCTTCTTTTGGTCAAGACTATATGTGGTATGTTATTCAAAGGATGGATTATTACGAGTACTCCTGCGACCTTGCAAGCATTTGGTAACCTTTTATCGATTGTAAAATAATCCTTTTTCAGGACATGTCTTAACGTATCACGAATTTGATCGAAATCAAGCACTACAACATTCCGTGCGAAATATACACTTAAATCTATCAACCTGAGATCCAATTCAAATTGGCTAGTAATGGTAATAATAAAACTACTCGTACGAGATCTATGTTTGTTTTATTCATTTGGCACTAAGATTCAATTATGACAATTGCCTCAAAAGTATTATTCGAGCTAAATCCGCCAAAATTACTTACAAATGAAAACTTTAAGCTTCTAGAATTAGACTCACAAATTGATAAATTCGTGAAGAGGGCCCAAAAATTAGCGGAATACGTCGATGGATTACACATAACCGATAGCGTCTTGGGAATTCCTCGAGTCTCCAGCGTAAATGCTGCTACAATATTGAGAAAATCAGGAATAAAAACAGAACTGAGCTGCAGTCTTCGCATTTCTGATCGTAACTTGATTACAATATTTCAGTTCTTGAGCGAGGCGATACGGAACAATATCCAGCGTGTATTGATACTAAAGGGTGACAATCCTTGCTATGGTCCTAGTATGCAATCGCTAACCGCAACAGAAGTTCTTAGAATATTAACACTCTATCGCTTTAACGAGCACATAAAACTTGACTTATCTTTCCCTAATCGAATTGTCAATCCTTCAAGCTTCGAAAAAAAACTTAAGGTTAAACCTCATGCGTTTGTAACGCAGTCAATATCGTCTTTGGCTGATCTAAGAAGCATAGTGGATCTTGCCAGACCTTACGGAATAAAAATTATAGCATGTATTTTGTGTCCGTCGGAGAAGAACAGAATCTCGGCACAAAACATCGGATTGGACTGGTCAGCATATGAAAACCATCCAGTTCATTTTATATCAGAAGCAGCTATGATTTCTGAAAAAGTATTGTTGTGTTCGCCCAACAGCTTCAATGATGGTTTGGATTTAGTAAAGGAACTTGGAAAAAATAATTTATAGATCTACGTTTCGACGCGTGGCTGTTACTTCACTTTTTAGTTCATCTAATACGGCTCTATAGAATGGTTGTAGATCATTATCTTCGCTAAGCCTAGGACGCCTGTGATTAATAATGATCTCTTTTTTGACTTTCCCTGGGCGATTTGTAAATACGATAACCCTGTCCCCGAGACATACAGATTCCATAATATTGTGCGTGACGAAGATTATGGTTTTTTTCGTTTTTGACCAAATTAGTTGGAGTTCAACTGACAGCAAATCCCTAGTTTGAGAATCCAGTGCTGCAAAAGGTTCATCCATAAGTAGAACTTCAGGGTCCATTACCAGTGCCCTGGCGAGAGATACACGTTGTTTCATTCCTCCAGACAACTGATAGGTATATGAATCTGCAAACTTTGTAAGCTGCATAGTTTCTAGATAATGCATTGCTATTTCTCTTCTCTTCTCTTTGTTCAAGCCCGCTACTTTGAGACCAAATTCTACATTGTCTATGACTTTGAGCCACGGAAACAGTGCGTTCTCTTGAAACACTATGATTCTGTCAGGTCCAGTCCCATCGATAGGTTGACCGTTGAGAATTATTTCACCTTCACTGGGCCTGTCCAAGCCCGCCAGTATGTTTAGGAGAGTAGACTTACCACAACCGGATGGACCAACAAAACAAACAAACTCTCCTTCCTCAATCAGGAGATCAATTTTTTCTACTGCCGTGACATGGTCATTTTTGGCATCAGTAGTCGTGAATCGTTTTGTGATGTTCTTCAAATGTAGCTTCGCCAACTTTTCATCTTGACTCCGATGCAAATGAAAAATCCGCGATTATTCTATTACAATGACCCATGTTTAGATCTCTTAATTTGTCTTTAATACTTTTTCACTTTCGTATAAATTTTCTCATACGATCTTCATAGAGCTTCTCCCGTGCTAATGTGACTAAGACGGAATCTGAGCTCGAATGTTGTCACAAAATTGCTGCGATTATATCTATATCATTAATGATTTTTTGGCGTAAAGCCGTAATTCAACAGATGGTTGTAAGCATAGTTTGTATAGAAACTAAATAATAATATCTTTCTCGTTTTAGGACCTTTTCAGTGTATTTAATATCTGGCTGAGCGAAGCGTTGGTCTTAAATCCTTGAGGACTTAGACTTGCCTTCGAAGCCTTGAATCCCACTCTATTTAGGGTATCCACTATTTCTGATAGAGCAAGAGGACTTGCTTTTAATTTCGATGCAATATGATCAGTATGGAAGTAATAAGGTTCTTGAACCTCCTCAATACCTGTGGATAGTAAGTTGTCCATTGATCTGCGAAGACTTGGTGTCCTTTGAAACACCCCAAGGGTAGGTATCAGTTGGACCATACTTTCTAGGAATCCTTGATCATTTAGAGGCTCTTTCCAGAGGGGGCCTCCAATGCAGCATTTCGATGAACATACTCTACAAATTCTAGGGTTGCTTTCGACATCCCATATTTCACGATGTCCGCAGTTAAAGCAGTGAATTACATAGCCGATCTTTGAATAAAGTTCATTCGCTTCAGAATTGCTGACACTTATTCTTACGTATGTTCTCATATAATGTAAATTGCTGTGACTAAACAACGGTAAAATGTTTAGATCGAGCCTAGCCGCAGTAAATGCTATCAATGATATGAGTAGCCTAATCCCAATTTCGTTGGTGTATTCACTCCTGATTGGATATCCATGATACCGACGATAACAGACTTTTGGATAAACTCCACAGAGAACAGCCGTATCCGTTGCAGTGATTGATATCATACCCCTGTCATTGACAGCACGCAAAACACAGTCCAAATACGGAGCTGGACTCCCAAATGGGTCCAAGTCTACTATACCGTATCTATTCCTTTGACTACAATGAGCATTTGACTGTAGAAAACTGCATACTTCGCTCCTATGAAAATGACATTTTCCTTGGATTGAATTTAATTCAGCTGCCTTTCTAGCAAATTCCAATGCAATTGGATTGATATCATTCATGTATACTGATTCTACCGATGGAACTTCGACACCGACGCGTAGACCTCTGGCACCTACTCCGGATAGACAATCTGCAAAGGAGAAGCAATCCTTTGATTTCAAAGTGGAAAAGGTTTTGTAAGCAAGGACCGAGATATCTCTGTTCCACTTCGCCACGGGGTTGAAAAACGCTGGAGTTTTGGAAGGGATTTTTTCCGTCAGTGATGCACTCGGAACAAGAATTCGTGTATCACCTTCAACTATTTCGGATATTTCAGACAGCAACGATTAGTTTTCTACCAACTGCCGGGTTAGTAAGGTTATCATTTAAAAAAGGAGGCCGAAATAAGATCAAAGTAGAAATTTGGATAAGTGGAAAGGAAAAAACCATACTAGGTTTCCTGCGAGAGATCTTCTGATAGGAGGAGTGGATGAAGCAGGACGAGGATCATTAGTGGGTCCTTTAATTGTTGTAGGAATTAGTGTCAGATTCTCTCAATTAGAAGAGCTCAGCAAAATCGGAATCAAAGATTCTAAATTGTTGACACCACTTAGTCGGCGTCGCATGCTGTCAAGTATGATGGATTACGTTGAATCATTATGCATATGCAAACTGAGTCCAACAGATGTCGATTTTGGAGTGCTATTTAGCAGCCTAAATGTATTGGAGGCCCAAGCAATGGCAGCCATTATTGAAGATATTGTCCCTCATATAGCATACATTGATTCCTGTGATGTAAATCCATTGCGGTATGGGGAGCGGGTAGCAGGATTTCTGTCTGCAAATAGGCCCAAAAAGATTATCTCCTCACACCATGCGGAAGCAAAAAGTCTTGTTGTTGCCGCTGCATCGATTCTAGCTAAAGTTACTCGTGATTACGAAATTACAAGAATCCGTGAGCAATATGGTGAAATAGGTAGTGGTTACCCTTCAGATAGAAAAACCGTAGAATTCATAAAGAATTGGATCGTTGAAAAAAAAGTTCTTCCGCCTTTCGTCAGAAAATCATGGAAGCCAATGAAAGCGTTACTCAATAGAGAACAATGTATAACTTTGGATCAATTTGTATTGTAAATTGCATATACCATTGCGTGGTCTTTATCAAATGGATCAAGGTCGACCCTCTGCGTCACAACAAAAGAATTCTCTTCCAGCTTCTTAACTTCCTGTTTGATCACCTTTCTAGGATCCATCGTCACATCGATGCTTCTTGTTTTAATAACTAATAACAAAATGCCACCTGTTTTGAGATACACTCTACAATTATCAATTGCAATAAGTGTTTGATCTGGCTGTGCAATATCACAATAAACTAAATCAATCGTGTCAAATACGGAAAAATAGCTTCTCGGTTTTCTCGCATCTGCTATAATTGGAGTAACATTCTGTCTTTTAGATGCAACATTAAAAATAAGTTCTCTAGCTACTCTGGATGAGGATTCTATGGCGAATATTTTTCCTATCTGGCCAACGATGTCGGATAGATGACTAACAGTAGTTCCAGTGGATGCCCCAAGATATAAAACATTGCTACGTACAGGGAGATGAAAATTCTTAAGGCCTTTCGTAAGTGCCGCTGCCAACTTGCTCCTAAAGGGGTCCCATATTCTATATTCGGTACCTTTCTTAACAACCAACCTTTCACCGTATACGGTATTCCCCCTGATCAGATTTAGAGTTGCAAGATGTTGACGACCATCTAAAGTTATATTGCTAATGCTCTCGTCTTCCAAACCGATTTCTTCTCTTATCGTATCCTTTCTTCTTTTTCCAACGGTCACCTTTATCCCTCCTGCCAAAATTTCCATCCTTTCTTCGTTTAATATCAGAGCGAAGGCCCGTATCATATTTTGACCCGAATTTTTGAGGGCTTTTTTGGATGGTTTCGATCCTCTTGTTAAGACGCGACATTAGGTCGTCCTCAGCCGGCGCGTGGCGATACAGATCAATCCTCGCAAATATAGCTATCTTTGATGCTAATGCTCTTGCTATCCTACCCCTCTGCCATTTTGGTGCCGAATGAACTGCGGGATGTTGGAACAACAACCCGTGTTTAGGTGGTCTCGCACCCGTCTTCAGTGCTCTGAACAGGGCCTTCTCAGCTCCTAGAATCTGTATAGTACTTGCAGGAAGGAAAGCAAGCTTCCTTAGGCTCCCTGCCCTTGCTATGAGCCTTGCTGCTATTACTGGTGTAAGCATTTTCTTGATGTTAGGTGCGATATCCTCCATTACCGTTTCTATCATTTCTGATAAGGCCTCTCTAAGTTTAGATAACTCGATAACTTCGGATGCAAGTTTTTGAAGTATTTGGCTACTCTCGGCTGCTAGATCACCACCGCGACTCTTCGATGCCATATTCATTATCAATTGAATTTTATTCTCTTGTAAATCTGCTTGAAAAAGAATATCTTTTGTTATATTCTCCCTG
>Ga0065715_10000601_pt1 | contig 16112 bp, 15 predicted proteins | sample MisBulReplicate1_FD_59102 | JGI IMG/M metagenome (GOLD analysis project Ga0065715, IMG submission 59102) | Miscanthus rhizosphere microbial communities from Kellogg Biological Station, MSU, sample Bulk Soil Replicate 1 : eDNA_1 v2 (version 2) | ecosystem: Host-associated > Plants > Roots >...
GATTCTTATTTTATAATTTGTATTCTAACTAACCTGCCAGTTTATTATCTACAGGTCAAGTTTCTTTTAATGTAACTTAAATGATTTTTCTATCAATTCATACCCGAAATGAAATTCAAGATGCACTGATCTTCTAGGAGTTTTATCAATCTAAAATATATGGTCTTCAACCAAGAATGTTCCTTAAATCTTCATCTTAAGTAGGCTGATGATTATGTATTCGCTAAAGGGGAGGGAGGATTCAATTTTCATAACCATGTGATGACCAATCAATCCCATTGACTTCAATACCGATGACCATGTTCTTGAATATATATCAAATCAACTCAACTCTAGTAGTTTTAGATAATAATTCAGAGAAGCTTTTATAATTACTATGTCAAGAAGTTCTAATGGACAAGATTATATGATAAATAGGGNCAAGTATCAATTCAAATCNTTGTTATATTTATCATTTTTATCCNTAGCACTTTTCATGGGAACAATCAATTTGCCACTGAAGGTATTTGCTGCTGACCTGACTGGGACTAGTAGAGACGACACACTCTACGGCACAATGGCAGATGANAAGATAACGGGCAAAGCTGGCAAAGATAGCCTTTTTGGTAATGGAGGTAAAGACAAGATCGATGGCGATACTGCGGATGATTTTGTCCAAGGAGATCCNGGAGATGATACATTGAATGGAAACGATGGAAATGACATGATCCTTGGGGGCTCAGGATCGGACAAGATAGATGGTGGTAGTGGCGATGATTATCTGGAGTCTAGCTATGTAGTTGGTTCAACTTCCGTAAGCGATGGGGAGCCCGATACCCTCACATGTGGTTCTGGCGTGGATACCGCATTTATCAATCCATCCGATGGCGATACTGCTTCAGCGGATTGTGAGATTGTTGTATCAACTCCTTAGGCAGACAATTACTCCAAGAATTTCTTGATGTAATTAGTTGATGCTAAAATCTATGGTCAGAATTGAAATCTTAAAAAGCATACAATATGTATAGCTTTACCGCGGAAAGAATTAGTAGCCAAATAAATTATGTCGATCAATAAAATGCATTTAGTCTAGTGTGGAAGGATTAGGAAAAAGTAAAAGTTGTGCTTATTTATTAGAATGTTGTTTTTGTATGAAAATTGGGAACTACCTTATGAATATCACATACAGGTGTAAGATTTTTAATTTGCAATTTTGGATAAAATAATCGTTATGAAGTCCTCCTTGGATGCTAACTATGTTAGAATAAATGGAATTAAAATCAGATATATTGACCAAAATCAGAACCGAGAACCAGTTCTTTTTATCCATGGCCTAGGGGGCTCGATAGAAAGCTGGAATTATAATATTGGACCGATGTCATCACGAAATTTGAGGATCATCGCTCTTGATTTGCCTGGGTTTGGTTTAAGCGATTCGCCTAAGATCAAGTACTCGATCAATTTTTACTCGGACTATGTTGCTAAATTCCTTCAAACGATTGGAATAGATCGCAATATATCCATTGTAGGTTCTTCTCTTGGCGGTCAAATAGGCGCAGAAATGGCGATAAAAAATAATGTCCCCGTCACCAAACTTGTCTTGATAAGCCCTGCAGGTGTCCCCCCGAAATCTTTCAAAGGAACGCCTTCCCTGCGCAGATATTTGAGCATCCTTCAAGCCAAATCATTCGAAGAATTAAAAAAAATCTTGACATCGTTGGCTGATGGGCCCGTCAAAGACTCTTACGCGAAGATTATTTTTGAAAGATTGTCAAGGCCAGGAGCAAAAGAAGCCTTTGTATCTGCCCTAAAAGAGAGTAGCAGAGCTCCAAGATTTACAAAAAATATCCGGAAGAGTAGTGCCAAGATCTTTGTTCTCTGGGGCAGAGAGGACAAGATGATCCCTTTGAAATTCATCCGATCTTTTGTAAAGCAAAGTAATTGTAGGATCCTAATCATAGAGCATTGTGGACACAGACCTCATGTTAGTCATTCACGCCTATTCAATTCCCTGGTGTATAATTTTATCCGAGAATGACGCTTCAATTTTCAGTTAGGAATCTTGCGAGTTGATGAGCTTCCTATAATCATGAGAATACACTGATGAAGTCTATTTCTATAAAATTCTCATTTTAAATGAGTAAATAGGCTATAACATGTGAAGAGGGAAATACTAAGTATTTGATAAGAGAAAAATTCATAGTGTTATTTGTCAGTGAGCAAATTCAGACAATACTTATAATAATTAAATCAGATACACTTGCGTGAAATCTTTTATTCTTACTCTGTTACTAGTTGCTGTTTTAATACCCTTCGTAATGGCCTCATTCATTTATCATGTCTACGGTGTAGATACCTTGCCTGAACTATCACAAAGCGATAGTACTCTGGGCCTAAAAATCATAACGCCGCCAAATGATAAGAGCGTGCCTGTAGGGAGTCTTACGATTATGGGAACGTCAACTGACGATGAAAATTCAAACTGTACTGTGTTTGTAGATTGGAATAATGAAAAGCCATTCCAAAAAGCAATAGCCACAGGTCCTTATGGTGAAGGTGACTATTCCTCATGGACTTATACTTACTCGCCATCGTATCACAACATAATAAACGGTACTAATAATCTCACTTCAAAGTTAGAGTGCCAAAAAAACTCCGTCATTACCTCCAAATGGAACAGCATTAATGTTACGGGTATTCAGAATGAGTCCTTCCGCAAATCTAATCCTACTTCTGTATACAATGGTGGGAATAGTAAGGTGCTTCCTCAATTGGCTTCCCATATCAAAGTTTCTACAAATAATTCATCTCAAATTTCTGCTTCCAATATCTACCCTGTACCCTCACCTAGAATATTATCTACCTTATTTACTGATCTAAAGGTTGGAAAAAACATTGCAAGTCCTGGCGAAGCGCAGAGTATTATCATAAAAGTCATGGATGCAAAATCACTCCGACTTATATCTGGTGCGAACGTACAACTTCATATTACAGATGGTATGAAGGAAAGCGAATTTCCTGGCGTTACTAATTCTCAAGGACTATATAACCATTCTTGGACACTCGATCCAAAAAGGTTTGGAATGTACAAAGTGGTGGCGAACGTGTCCATCCCAGGCTATATTCCGCGAACATATAGTGCAAATTTCCAAGTTCAGGGACAATTATTGGTCCAAATGAATTTTGCGAGGGGTGTGGTCAATCCTGGTGATGCACAGAGTATAGTTGCAAAAGTCATGGATGCAAAATCACTCCGACTTATATCTGGTGCGAACGTACAACTTCATATTACAGATGGTATGAAGGAAAGCGAATTTCCTGGCGTTACTAATTCTCAAGGACTATATAATCATTCTTGGACACTCGATCCTACCTCAAAACCTGGAGCCTATAAGGTGGTGGCGAACGTGGCCGTCCCAGGCTATATTCCGCGAACATATAGTGCAAATTTCCAAGTTCATGGACAATTATTAGTCCAAGTGAATCTTGCTAAGGGAGTGGTCAATCCTGGTGATGCACAGACTCTAACAGTCAACGTATTGGACGCCACAACTAAACAAAAAATCTCTGGTGCAAGCGTAGCAGGAAACATTTCTAGCTCCAAGAAGTTTTCATCTATTACAGATGGCAATGGAATAACTTCATATTCATGGAATATCTCCCCCGTCAGCGGAGGCACTATAAGTAAAGTAGGCTTGAATGTAGTCCATGAAGGTTACTCTGCGTTATCTAAAATAGTAACATTTAAGACTGGCAAATCCATGAACCTATTGGGTCCTCCCGAAGAAACCCAAACTAAACAGATAAAAATTCAACCTGTTAAAATAATTGAGAAGAATGACTGTACGGAACATCAACAAGATTCAGATTGCGCTGATAATTCCAAGTTACGACAGAAGGCCAAAGGGGCGGATAGCTTTTTTGGAATCACTTACTAGTCAAATTACCGGTTTAGTTCAATTTCCAATGAATGCGATGCCAGATATATCAGAAAGGGATCCTCGGAAATGGAATGCATCAAAATTACTTACCAAGTCGTATTGTTTTCCTATCCGCTAAAGAAGACTAATTGTCAGCGTACGTAAGAAGGTAAAGGTGATAAGCCGAAGACATATAGTAATCCATCCCTGGACGGCATGAATAGATGGCCATCAGCGATACATGGTGAGGAATCGACCATACCCATGGTAGGAAATTTCCACTCCTGTTTCCCTAAACTGATGTTTACCCCGTAAATGTGGGAATCAAGGCAGCCAAAGAAAAGCATTTTATCATTCTCCACTAAAGATGGTGACGACCACACCTTATCCCCAGTTTCAAATTCCCATACCCTTTTACCGTCACCAGAATCAAGACAGTATACAGTATTGTTGGAAGTAGCAAAGATTACTTTGTTTTGAATCAGGGTCGGTGATGAAAGTACCGGTTTGGGAATTACTTTACTCCATTTTATTGAACCTGTGTATGAGTCTAAACAATACATTCCACCTTCATGGGTACCACAAAATAATATCTTCTCCTCTAGTGACAAACATGGCGAAGATGATCTAATCATTCCATTTAGCTTAGTTTTCCATCTCAGAGAACCATCTATATTTAAGGAATAGATGTTACCGTCATCTGAGCCTACGAATATGTATTCCCCATCCAGAGAAGGTGAAGACCAGACTTCGCCATCAGTCACATGATCCCAGAGCATGTTCCCCCTCAAGTCTATACAATATACTTTATGATCTAGGGAACCAATAACTATAGCTTCATTCACTAGACAGGGTGACGAAAAAAAATCTCCTGCAATTTTAACATCCCACAGCGTATGTCCATCATTTCTACTAATAGCAAAAATGCTATTATCTCCAAAGTTTTTTCCTTTGACCCAGCCATTGAATGTTCCGCCAATTAATAGAGAATCTGTAATTAACGGTGATGAAATCAAAGGGCCAAAATTTGTGTTCCATCTTATCATCCTTTCAAGAATGTTCAAAGAAAATATTCTTCCTGTTACTGTTGCAACATACAAACTGCCTCTATCAAAGACTGGGGAGGCAATGGTAGGTCCGACTTCTGTTACCCACAGAAGTGATGGTCTTATTATAGGCTTAGATCTAGAGACTCCTGTTCTCTGTGAGTTTCCTCTAAACATCGGCCAGGAATGCACATCAAGATTTATGTTTTTCATAAGCTATCTGTTTTGTTGATTTGATATGTAGCATAAAATTTGGGAGAAACATAGATTCGAATAATATTGATCTATTAGTTTTTACAACAGTTCCCCATTGGAATATCAAAATCATGGGGACATTTTCGTGGATGCTTAAGTAGTGTACATAACGCGTCAGTGAAAATATCTTTCATGTGATGCTCTATTCCACACACCATTTCTTCGTCGATTTCGATTTTTAACGACTCTTTCATCATAACCTCTAATAGTCTAGTATTCCTGATCATTCTCTCCCCTATCTTCTCGCCTTCAAGAGTCATTTCCATTATTGTATTACCTTTCCTATACTCAACTAACTTAGAATCGTTTAGCTTATGTAGCATTTGAACCACCGAAGGTTGGGTGACATTAAGAATCTTGGCTATGGAGCTAACCTTCACTTGTTCCTTCTTCTCACGTATATGCCAAATCGCCTTAAGATACATTTCTATGTGTTCTAATTCCGCAGTACCAACGAAAAGTTCTTCTTCTTGATTCATGTCAAAAGCCTATCCTTAGGGTTCTCGTAGTGAATATCATTAAGGTCATTTCTGCTTTGATCTTTGTGAAGCCTTGAGTATGAAAACAAAGAAGGAATATCACATCGTGTTAATCACAATGACGCAGCAATAATACTCTGGATAAAATATATCTGATCAATGACAAGGAAATCCAGCTGCATGTCGCATATCGTGGTAAAATTCATGAAGCCATTTTGTATCAAATGCTTTTTGACCCTGAACCGAACTAAATAGGTGTCCTTGATCAAATCCAACAACAAAAATAGATAGTAAAAAAATTCCCAAAAGCAAACATATCGCTATTTTCGGAACATCATAGACGTCTAATTTAGCTTGCCTTAATGAATACATTTAGTATCAAAGTGTCAACCAACTATATAAACTCTAGTCGATGGAAATGCAAAATTAAAGCATTATCTTTAGTTGATGTTCTGAAAATTTTGGCAAGAAATCATATCAGCTGTAGATTAGTAAGAAAACAAAGAACCAAACTATGGTCTTGGGCATAAATCTAGATCACATGTAATCTTGATTAAGACGGGGAAATAATGTGATGCAAGAAAATCATTCAATTTTTGAAGTTCAANTGAGGAGCACCTGTCGAAAGGNTCTTTNGATATTCGATNAGTATACAATATGACGAGTGATATGTATCTTACGAGGGAACAGTAAANACTCATCTATAATGGAATAGTCTTTCCAGGATCTTGTTGTTACTGTTATGTTGGTTAAGAATATTATGGAATACCACTTTGAAGGTTTTCATGTCAATGGAGCAGAACTTGAACCCTGAGATTCTAAAGATTCTAGCAATTATACCCGGATTTTTTAGATGGTATAGAAAGTATTCACTTCGTATTACTGAAATATATTGAGGTCTTATTGTATTTTCTTTATATTAACTTTGCAAGCTCAAATTTTTAGTTCCATTTAAGTAGTTGAAAACACAATTATCACTCGAAAACTTTGCAAAAAAAAATTGCATTAGTCACCGGGAGTTCGAGTGGAATAGGTTATGAAACAGCCTTATTGCTTGCCAGAAATGGGTTCCATACTTGCGCAACTATGCGGAACACGGAAAAATCTGAATCGCTTCGCAAGATAGCAGAAAAGGAAAAACTTCCAATTAGGTTTGTTCAACTAGATGTAGATGATGATGATTCGGTAGATAGGGCGATTGGAGAGATCGAAAAGGAATTAGGGAAAATAGATGTTTTAATAAACAACGCAGGATACGGTCTAGTGGGGGGTTTTGAGGATCTAGCCCTAGATGAAATTAGACAACAATTTGAAACCAATTTGTTCGGCGTAATAAGAGTCATGCAAAGGGTTCTTCCTGGCATGCGAACACGAAGAAATGGCATAATTGTGAATATTAGCTCGGGTGCTGGCATAGTAGGATTTCCATGTATGTCAGGCTATGTGAGTACGAAATTTGCATTGGAGGGCCTTAGTGAATCAATTGCGCATGAGCTACTTCCATTCGGAATCAAAGTTATCATAATCGAACCAGGCGTTATTAAAACTGATTTTGTACGAAATTCTGTAACTTCAATAAGAGCATTGAACGAATCTTCTGCATATTTTGATATTCTAGGGAAAATCCGTGAGAATCTCATCCTTATGCAGGAACATGCTACTAGTCCCGCGGATGTTGCAAAGACAATTTTTGACGCGATAAATCACAGGGAGCCGAATCTGCGATATGTTGTTGGTAATGACATTGCCATGGTCGCCGAAGCTAAGAGAAACATGCCTGAAGCTGAATTTCGAAAAATGATGATACAAGACATTCTTCGGGACTTGTCAAAAGACGGCTGACGACAAATCAGTCGACTTATTCAATATACTTTATCTACCGTCGCCATAATTAAATCTCTGGGGTACTATTCAGTACTATTCGAAAAGTTCTGTTGGGTCGGGATGTGTGTTAATTGTCGTGTCATCAAGATTCGGGGTTGTCGTTTCTGACTCAAGGACCTAAATCCAACAGACAAGAGAATCCTTAATAAATCAGATCATAAACATATTTTAGTTATCGATGCCTGATACCAGTCAATTAATTGTTCGAAGAATTAGAAATGGAACTGTAATCGATCACATTGAGGCAGGGAAAGCTCTTTTTGTTTTACGGGTCTTGAACATAACAGGATTGGAAGGCGAAGTTATAACAGTAGCGTTAAATGTTCCGAGCAGTAAACACGAAAAGAAAGATATCATAAAAGTAGAAAACAAGTACTTGGAGAAAGACGAAACCAATAAACTCGCATTAATAGCTCCCCGGGCCACTATCAACATTGTTAAGGATTATACATTGGTAGAGAAACGCAAGATTCAGTTACCTGACGCGATCATTGGAATTTTTAGATGTCCAAATTTAAGGTGCGTGACAAATGGGGAGAATGTAAAATCAGTCATTGAAATACTTGACAAGGATAGAATTCTTTTACGTTGCAAATACTGCTCTCAAACATTAACAATAGACGAGCTCCTATTTTGAAACATTAATTCCTATGAGGCTGTGTTTCAATATGCTTCCCACGTTCCAGCAGTCCTCTCAAAGTCGACCAGGAACGACATGAAGAAATAAATCTGATATGCCTCTCTGAAAGAGAAATATATTTACCGTTATCGCCTCAATTAGATCTGGCAGGGTGCTTGAAATAAGTATACTTTAGTTCTAACATGGTAAACTCAAAAAACCATCGGGCTTAGAATACTCAGGTATACATTTTGAATGATTTTTATATCAAAAATACCATTGAAAAATAATTGGATGAGGAAAACAATTCGAGGAAAGGAGTTAGAATTACTCCTCTAAAGATTTTATTAAATGGTACAGTACTGGCGGTAATAATCGCAGTTCCAGCAGTAATTGTAACAATTATCACCCATTATGTCTTGCAGACTAACCTAATTATTACACTATCCTGTGGGATCATCACTCTCTTCATTGCGATGGGATTTGGTTACAAAGTAGCCAAAAAACTTGCGACGATTTAGAACTCAGATGTCGATGCTGGGCCTTTTTCCCGTATATCAAATGAAGTGTACTTTATGAGCCTAATTGTTTCGAGTCCAATAATAGATTGACAAGGTAAATAAATTTGGAACCTGATCTTTTCTAATTAAACATTATAAGTTCAAAAATGAATACAGGATCAAAGAGTGCGGCACAGGGACAATGGAAGAGAGGATAAGTTTTACAACTAGTAATGGACAATTAAGTGCGTTACATTTCCCGCCGCCAGTTCCTTCCAAGTACAAAATTCTTTGTCTTCATGGTTTTTGTTGCGATTCCAGAATATTCAGGTATATTGGTACAAAAATGTCCGAAAAAGGATTTGATATTTATGCATTAGATCTATTCGGTCACGGAAAATCTGATGGTAAGAAAGGAGACCCAAATTTTTTTGGTACCTTGAAAAGTATAGACGAATTAATTGAGCAGTTCAGGAGCGTCGATTCTTCTGTCTATATATTGGGTCATAGTCTAGGTTGCACATATGCATTGTGGTACAATTTACATTATCGTGACAAGGTTTCTGGAATTATTCTATTGGCTCCATTCATTTGGATGAAAGGACTGAAAAATAAAGGGGAGGCTGTACCTGGATTCTTTAAGTTTCTCGGTCTTCTGTTCAGGCGTATTTTGACTCCGTCTAAATTGATCTCTGCGACGAAAGTTGTACGGGATTCTATTCTGAAAACTGAGGAGATTCAGTTTATGATGCGAGATCCCGAAATAAACTACTACTATTCATATAGGTATATCGTAGATGTTATTGGATTCAAGAATACAAAAGTAAAACTCCTATCAAGTATCACTAAACCCACTCTCATTCTACATGGCAAGAAGGATTCGAATGTCTATTCCGAATTATCTGTCGGTTTTTATGACTTATTGAAAAGCGATAAAAAACAGTTGAAATTATTTGATTGTGATCATTGGTTTTACCATTCCATTTTCTTCAATCAAAACGATCAAAGATATACTGAATCAGACCGGCGCCAAGTTGTGGACTCCATAGTAAGTTGGTTAGAGACCCTCTAAGATTTAACCTGCCTAAATTATGAATGTCGTACTATTGGTAGTCTTCAGAGTAAATCTTGTGCCAGCCTTCCTGAATTCAATCTTTCACCATTCCATCCAATACGTTCTCGGTAATAATCCACTAACCGCTTATGTTTTAATCGCTCCGCAGGGAAATTGGTTTTTTCCATCTTACTTAAATGAGAACGCAGTTGACTAAGATCGCACATACATACTCCTGTTAACGGTTTGTATTTCAGTTTAGAGATTTGGTGTTTCCGATAGTCAAAAAAAAGTATCGCAACCCTCGTTACTACTAAAGTTGCCACGATNCCACCAATAATCCAGAAAACGATACCGCCTGATACCATCGCAGCAAATGGATTAATGTGGAAAACNTAAAGCATAATCGGAACTGGGGACAGCGTTGACAAAATTACCCCTACCGGAGTAAGTAAGAAAAATATCGATGATAGCCTGTCATATGGTTTCACCTCTTTCTCAAATAAATTGAGCAGCATCTCCAGTCGGGAATCTATTTTATCTTGCAACTGAACTGATTCCATAAACCATGATAAGCTTTTAGTAATTATTAACATTATCTAACAGAATTGTACATATTCCAAATCACTATATTTCCGCTCGTCATTCTTAGATTATCTACCCAATTACCACACAATAATTTTATTATTTTTCATGTCAGTTAGATAAAATTATTAAATATTCATCTTAAAAAAAGAACGATGACCATTCATATTGTTGTCTAACTATTCTACAATATAATATTTACATTTTTTTACGATTTATACGCACAGATTTATAATGTATATTTATAAATTTGACATGAGATGAACAAAATATTGAAAGAATGCATATGTTAAACAATGGATTAACCTTTCCGCGACGAAAAACTATGAATTTGACCTCAGACGCATTTGCAAAGTCGATCTGGGTGAGCTCAGGCCTCGCTATGATATTTGCATTGCCACCTTTAGTGATATTCCTTGGAATTTATTTGCACACCACTAATTTGATCGCTGGTGTGATCGTAGGGTTTGGTACTCACTTTGTATTGTTGGGCTTATCTCCTAGAATTTCTGAACGACTTTCTTCATTCTTGGAAGACTAAGATTCTAACGAATTGTATTATCGGTTACACTCATCGACAAACTGGGGTATAGATCGGTTTGCCACGTATGTCAATCTCCACAGCAATTAGTAAAATGATCCAAATTTGTAAATTGTGGTTTCTAATTATCGATTCTAAATGTTGGTACAGCGCACATACCAGAGTAGGAACTAAAAGATTTCCACAATGATGGATGTCAATATACTATATTTGTGTCTATAAATCCGCTCTGGCGAATTATCATTAGATTAACTTGATCCGCCTAATGTTCATATGTTCTTTTTTCACTTCTTCCTGGATTGAGCAATTTTAAGTAGTTACCAAGGAATAATGGCTCCTGCTCTATTGATGACAGGTATATACATTATTGCTACAAAATTTGTATAGGATGAACCACTTTTAATCCTCAATGCCTGTCTAGTTCGTAATATTACCGCTTATTGGCAAGTCCTTCGAACATGTTACTCTCCACAGTTCCCTTGGTCAGAACAAAAAATGTTAAGTTTTCCTGAAATGGCTAAGTTAATGCCTTATAAGCATATTAAACTACGGACCATTAATTTGATTCTCAAGTAGGTAAATTCAAGATTTACTTAGATATTTATACCGATATCCCTACTCATCGGTACAATAGATGATAGAGACTAAAAGTGTATCAGACGAAAAGAAAGACATAGTTAAGAATCTCTATGTTTCGGGTATCTCCGAGGAATTCATTGCAATGCAAATTGATTTAGAAATTCCCGTAGTTATAGCCATCCTGAAGGAACTTGGTGTCTATAAATCGTCCGAAGGATGACTTCTAACGGTCTGCCCACATGTATTCATCTATTCCCTAAGACTAACATTTGTCTGTTGTAAGTTGGAAATCTGTTTAGATTGTGTATACTGAATATTGATTATCATGAACAAGCTGATGACATGTGCCATTGTTTCTCACGGACTATTCATATATTTTGATACTAAAAATTAAAATTAACGCAGAGTTAATAATTAGGAGGTCAGGATGTGTAGTTATTAACAATGAGTAAAACAAGTATGCCTAGTAGAATTTTTGGTACTGTTATGGCACATGGCATACGAGGACGTATGCTTTCTAAGACGGAGCTTCAGACACTGGCAGAGTCAAGGGATGTAGACGAATTAGTTACGAGAATAAAAAATACAGTATATCTCGATGCCTTAGCGAAAGTTTCAAAGCCATATACCGCCGAAAAAATTGAGGGAGCTTTAAGAGAATACCAGGTCAATATACATTCCAAGATGCTGAGTGTTACGGGTGGATCATCGATCCTTAGCGCATATTTTCTAAAGTATATTACTTGGAACTTGAAAATAGTTCTAAAGGGTAAAGCTCTAGGCAAGTCATACGAAGAACTCGTGCCGAAGGTAAATTTGAGAGCTGAAGAATTACTTGGCAGACGAGATATTGTCGTCAAAGCGCTAGTCTCAAAGAATTTAGACGAAGCGATTGGTGCATTAGCTGGAAGCGACGTTGCCGAAGACGCCGCAAAAGCAGCGGCAATTTATAAGGACAAGCGTGATCTCAGAGTGTTTGACACTTATCTTGATCGCACATTCTTTGTTCATTTAGGAAGAGGGATGAATGCCGAGTCCCAGTCCTTAGACGTAAAAAATATTGTGTCCACCGATATCGATTCCTATAACGTACTTGCTGTCCTCCGAGGTAAATTTTGGGGCTTGGCACCTAACGATATCAGCGACCTAGTGGTCACTACTACATCTAAGGTTACAAGGGATACCCTAATGAAGATGATCAATACAGAAAAAATCTCTGAAGCCATAGGAGAACTCGGTAATACCGTTTATAAAGAAATTATCCCACAAACTTTTACCAGTGATATAGATGCGATCACGCAGCTTGAAAATAGCTTTGAAGCCTTGGAACTAAAAAGAGTGGTTAGCGCATTTAGATCGATGTTCAATCTGGGGATAATGGTTGCAGCGCTAAAACTATTGATGATTGAAGTTAGAAACTTGTCAGCTATAGCTTCTGGAGTCGAACAAAAAGTTCCTACAGAGGCAATAGTATCAAGATTAATTATACCAACTTAAAAGTACTCAATGCCTTGAATGGCATCATTGATTACTGTGCTTGATAGGAGTGCTAGGAGCGACGTTGATACTTTGTTTATTTTATGTATCTTGTGTCCTTAGGAGCGCCCATCCTTCCAGATAATATTTGAGTAGAGCATCTTAGGAACGAGCTTCTTGAATTCAGTTCCTTCTCCCACATACCATTTGGGAAACCATTCGTATAGGTGCAATCTGATGGTCTGAATATACACAATCAATCCCTCGATCAGCATTATTCCTATATTTCCACCAATCAAAACTGCTATACCCCCACCATGTAAATATGACGTGTTTACGGTTACGAGTAACGCTGAGTGTACTAAGAGCATGATTCCTATCCTAGTATAGCTAATCACATTTGAGAGCACCTCAATAATTCTCACAAGAATGACTTCTATGACAATTCCCATGATGCCACCCCCTTCATCATTACCGTGTTTAGCAGCCTCTTCCTCTTCTTTCTTTGCACCATATATCATTACAGCTACTGTAGCTATAATTATTGGAGGAGCCGCCTTTGCAACTAGATCAACAGTAACCCAGTCGCCAAATATGAAAGTGAGCCAAGGTACTGGTTCGGTGTGAACTTGGCCCGTAACCCCGAACATTCCAATAATGTCATAACCTGAGCCAATAGCAGCCAGTATGAGCGCAACTACTGCTAGAAATTGAATAATTGTAGGAATATCGTGTGTCAGTACGAAATTCTTGTTACCGTCCTGTATATCCTTTCTAAGCCTGAGGAAATGAGCTATTAGTATGTGAACGATCCCAATAGCTACTGAAACCTTCAGTATCTTAATTACTTGATCGAATGACAATTCTGAGACATTTAAGACCCCAACTATACTTCCTAATGGTTCAAACACCGGTTTCAATATGGCTATCTCCGTTACATGAAATCCAAACACTTCTCCTGTTGCCAATCCTGCCAGAGCAGCCGCTGCGCCACTTGTAGCTAGCAGCGTTCCCCAAGTTCTAATTGAACCATTTCCTCTTTGTCTCAACAGCATACCAAGCCCGAATAGAAGTAGCCCATGTCCCAAATCAGCGAACATGATACCATAAAACAAGGGCCAGACAAATGCGATGATTGGAGTAGGATCCGTTTCACCTAATCCTGGAGTACCCTGACTTTGAGTGATGACCTCGAAAGTTTTTATATATTTTTTGTTAGAAAGAAGAGTGGGAATTGCAGTCTTTTCTTTTTTGACATCCGTCTCCGTCCACCCACCAGTGGCAACCATCTCCTCCTCTATTTGCTTATTCTGAACTGTGACATCCTCCAGGATTGACACATAATCTCTCGTCAGATTCTTGAATTTTTTTTTCGAATCGTCGGGTATATAGCCCTGAAGCATTGCAAAATTCTTGGTCCCTGCGGGTTTTCTAGTAGTTTCAAGTACATCTTTTGCTGCTTTTGCGGCCTCGTGCAAAGACAGAATCTTTGGTAATATTGATGATTTCTTTAATGCTTCAATTTTCTTTGACAATTCCTCTGACTTTTTCTCAAGTTCTTTTACCTTGGTTTCACACTGGGCGTAGGCAGAACTTGGATTTTGTGGTAAGTGTGAGGGAATTTGAATGGGATGCACATTGAAACTTCGAAGTACTTTGATAATTCTTTCTGAATCTTCATTTGAACCTATGATTACAATTGATGATTTTTCGTCATTCAGCTTATTAGTGTAAATTGTCAAGTCACTAAGGCTTCTTTGAATTTCATCTACATCTTTTGAATCGACGAGGAAAGTTTCAGCGAAAAACCTTTTGAGATTTTTAAAAGAAGAAAGGTCCAAATTGAAGTTCGCTGCAGCCTTGAGAGCTGTAGCAATATTCCGGTATTCTTCCAGTTCTTTCGCAATATTATTCTGCATTGCAATTAAGGATTTGGGTTCTTCAAGTATTATGCTACTTTTCTTTTCCAGTTCTTCTATGAAGCCTCGAATATCTTGAATGGCGTAATCGGTTTTATCTCTGGGTGCACCCTTGAACATAGTTGACATTACGCCTGTTTCCAAGGGGATGCCCAATGCTCTAACGACCTCGTCTATATCCTGGAACAATCTTTGGGCCTTTAGCATGAGATCGTCCATATATGGTTGTGAAAATTCAGATGAGCTTGGGAGTGAATGGAAAAATTCAAGGCCCGCCAACTTGCTCACTGCTTCCTGCGTCTCTATCCTTGGCAAGATAACTGTCGCCTTTAGTAGTTTGGCCAGTCCCATCTCTTTGGGTTGTCTGATGGTTCAGACTCTTTAAAGTCTTTCCTTTTGGTATCTACGGAAGCGACCTTAGCTGACAGTCGAAATCGGATTGCATTTTGATATGATGGTAAAGTTATGATAAAAAGGCATGATCGGCTTGACAAGAATGACTTTATTTTAAAGCCAAGGTATGAGAATTATCCCCAAGTAATCAAGGTACAGCTTTCAATACTATTTACGGAACCTTGAATATGCTTCAATAGCGCTGAATCGTGGTTTGTTCTATTTTTCTGCTTTTACTGTCCCAGGATAATGAACATCATAACGATACCGTATATTGCAATTGACTCTACCATACCAACAAAGATAAACACCCTAGACTGCATTTTTGGGTTGTCACTGATCGCGGCTAATCCCGCAGCGCCTACGAATCCAAGACCGATACCTGATCCAGCCGCTGCCAAGCCAAATGCCATTCCTGCTCCTATCAGCTTTGATCCTGAATCTGAAGAACCTGCCTTCTCACCGGCCTGTTGAGCATATGCATTAAGATCAGCTGCCAAAGTACCACCGAACACAATTGTTAAAATGGCCAATCCGATTAGTATGTACTTTTGTCCAAATGCATAACAGTTCATATTGGTTCGACACTTAATGCCATATTTAATTATAACTGCAAGCAATTGTACAATTCAAAGGTAATTACTCAACGTTATATCCCTCCAATTGTCTTAGAAATGAAGTCTAAACATCTTTCTTTAAATTCCAAATTATACTAACAGGTAATTATAGTCGCGATAGTAAGAATTACTGCTTGTTTATCTGAAAAACAAAATAATAGTTGATGTTGGAGAAAATCCATTGACAAGAAATTTAGAATTTGCAGATAGGAATGGTTTTTCTTAGGCAAGGACAAATTTTAGTCCTTTCAATGAGAGGTTCTAAG
>Ga0065715_10089032_pt1 | contig 16101 bp, 17 predicted proteins | sample MisBulReplicate1_FD_59102 | JGI IMG/M metagenome (GOLD analysis project Ga0065715, IMG submission 59102) | Miscanthus rhizosphere microbial communities from Kellogg Biological Station, MSU, sample Bulk Soil Replicate 1 : eDNA_1 v2 (version 2) | ecosystem: Host-associated > Plants > Roots >...
AATAACTGGGGCGGATACTCCCGAGTAACAAAGCTTGCCCTTGAAGACTTGCACGAACGCGGCCTCCTGAGAATCGCCGAACGTGAAAAAGGTGTCCGGATCTACGCAGCCGCATTGCGTCCGGCCAAACACATTTCCGAAAGAGATCGTTTGCATAGACTACTGCTCGCAATCGTAAATATTCTGGCGCCGGTCTCTGAGAGAAGTCTTCGCGAGGCTGCGCGACCGATACGCGATCTGCTCGCGACTTTCCCCGCGGTGCTTAGCAACCTGGTTGGCGCGGGCGAGCTACAGAAACAAATGATCGACGGAGTTAGCTACGTCTTGCCGGCGCAAGAAAAAACTCAAAACAACACCCGGCGCGGTGTTAGGTTCCTGGCGCCGTTTGATCCTCTGGTCTGGGATCGGCGGCGTTTTGAGCATTTTTGGGGATGGCCTTATCGATTTGAAGCGTACACGCCTAAAGCCAAGCGACTGCGAGGTTACTACGCGATGCCACTCCTTTGGGGCGAAGCTGTGGTGGGCTGGGCAAACGTGGGGATGGTTAAAGGGGATTTGAATGTCGAGCTGGGGTTCGTTGAAAAACGTCCGCGAGAGAAAGACTTCGGATTGGAACTCGACGCTGAGATTGCTCGCATGAAAGCCTTTTTAGACTTGAAGAATTCCAACGATCATCTCGAGCTTCACACTCCGAAAAACTCGCCGGTGCCCTAATTCGATACTCATGCAGTTGCTCTCCGTTTCTCACTCACCCGAAACTTTAGCTTGAAAGCGCTAAAGGCGCGAGATGTAATAGCCTGGGGCAGCGCCCAGGACGCGCATCGAACAAACAGTAGAGCGCTGAAGGCGCGAAATGAACTAGCGGGCTGTCTTGCGGGAACCTGAGGCGCAACTTCATTACGCGCCTTCAGCACGTCCAGTATCAGTACTTTCGAGTTCCTGGGGCGTTGCCCCAGGCTATTACATTTCGCGCCTTTGGCGCTCTCAAACAATTCGTTCGCGGAATGTTGAGCCAAGTATGTTTTTGCCTTTCAAACGGTTTCCTCAATCGTTGCCTGTCATCGTCTCAAGCATCGCTCTCTCTCGGGTTGATGAAGTAGAGGAACTTGCTGTCGAAATGGATAGACCCAAGATATGGCGGTGGCGGTACGAGCGGTGGTCCTTCGATTGGAACGCCCATGATCTCCGGTGGCGCCTCAAACTTATCACCTTTCCGCTTGAGTGCACGCTGAACCTCTTTCTCGACCCACTTCGATTCTTTCGCTGCAGTTGACCAGAAGAGAAAGAACACGTCGCATTCATCAATATAACGATAGATCGCCGGCTCCCATTGCTCTCCTGCTTCGAGACTGAGTAGATCCTGGAAGTATTTGATTTTTGCCAGGTCCAGCATCTGAACGCGCTTCATAACCTCGCTGCGATCCGTCGATGCATAAGAGATAAATGCCAACTTGTATACGACAAAGTTCTGGTGAGTGTTGAGGTCTGCCTCGGTCACGCTGGCCTGGGGCATAGCAGAGACTTTGAAGTTGAATTTGACATGGCCGATTGGAACGCCATGCCGGCTGACAGAAAGCTTGCAGTTAATACTACGAGGTTTAAAAGTTTCGGGAACGGTGACCCCAAACTCTAATGACGTAATCTCACCAAACCAGTCTAACGATTGCGACGGTTCGTCGATGTCAAGCCCGGGCATCTCAAGATAGAAGCCTAGTTTTTCTCCCCGCGCGATCTCTCCGAGTTTCTTCGAACCGCGCTCAGCCGTGTCCCTGTCCGCCTGTTTCGCAATCTCCGCCAACAGCGGGGCTTGCTCCGGGAGATGCGCGAAGGCTTGAACAAGGAAGGCGTCGCCCCGCGCTGCTTCATGCGGCGCGAATACCGTGCAACGGACGTCTTCGTCCGTCTGCCCCTTCGCCCCCAATATGAGCGCAGACAGATCCTTCTCTGCCGCTGCCCTGTCCACTTTCGGCGCGTAGCCCTCTTCAATTGGGTCAACTTCCATATCGGTCGCGCCGCCCTTAAACAGGTTCCCTACCGAGCCTCGTATTGCTAACCACAGCGCCATCACGGCAACTGCCAACCCCCCAAGCACGGCGGCGAGGATCCAGGGCCAGTTGCTGGTGGTGCCTTGATCAGCGGGCGGCGTGGCCGAAGGGGAAGGTTGAGGCGATGCAAACGGAGAGGCTTCTGGAGAATTCGTAAGTATGTCGTTGACTGAAGGCGTTGGGGACGCGGAGGCGGAAGGTGTGGGCGAAGGAGATGATGTCAATGAGGCAGACGGAGACGCGAGCGGGCTAGCTGTTGGCTTTGGCGTTGGCGTGGCCGTTGGCTTTGGCGTTGGCGTAGCTGTTGGCTTTGGCGTCGGCGTAGCGGTTGGCTTTGGCGTCGGCGTAGCCGTTGGCTTTGGCGTTGGTGTAGCCGTTGGCTTTGGCGTCGGCGTAGCTGTTGGCTTTGGCGTCGGCGTAGCGGTTGGCTTTGGCGTTGGTGTAGCCGTTGGCTTTGGCGTTGGTGTCGGCGTGACTGGGGGAACCACTCGAAACGCACAGCTCTCCGAGCAATCTCTTCTGAAGCCAAAGAGTTTGAGAGTAACGGTCACTGACTTTTCCTGAATGCCCTTGGTGCTCAACCACACCGTAGGCGAGCCCTGTCCCTTAATGATCTCGCCTGCGGAGACAGACCAAACATATTTTGGTTTAACGCCCGGGCTGCCGCCCTTCCATTCTGCCGTGGGACTCGCTACATCTCCCGCGTCCACCGACTGGGGACAGCTGAGCGCGATGTAAGGACAGATGGGCTCTTGTTCGTTATTTGATTTCGGAAGCTTTTTTGAGGATGTGATTGAGGGTTGTTGATTGACCTCGACTGGGCGCTTTTTGGTCCGAGCAGTTTGCGCGGGAGCCGCATAGGCGGTGAAAGCAGAGACCGAGGTTGGGCTGCCCGGATTGCCCGCCCTTCGAACCGCGAGCGCAGCAAAGGAGATGAGAATAATGGTGGCGACGACGACGGATACCGCTGGCCCGGACATACCGCAGGCCAGCATGCTCATCGCTTTGAGGTTGAACGAGGCTTTGTTCATAGGGGACATGATGTAAGGGCTCCCCTGTTTCTAACTGTTCGCGCCCTGTGGCGGATTGTAGTTTAGTACCGTGCGGAGGTAAAGAGACTGGTTAGAGTAGTACTGGGTCAGTTTGATGTCCGACAAGCTTTAGCTTGTCGTGGTGCTACGACAAACTGAAGTTTGTCGGACATTTTCGTTGAACCTGACTCACTACCGTTAGAGTCAATTTGGCCCTAAGGAAAGCTCCCTCAACTCATTTGCCTTTGAACGCCGGCTTTCGTTTCTCAAGAAACGCGCTCACGCCTTCGTTCTTGTCTTCCGTAGAGAAGCAGAGTGCAAACAAATCAACTTCACGCCGCAACCCCTCATCGAGATTTGAACGCGAAGCTAACTTCACAGATTCCTTAGCCAGGCTCAGCGCGATCGGACTCTTCTCCGCGATCCGATTCGCAATCTCCATCGTCTTTGCTTCCAGCTGATCCGCCGGCACCACTGTGTTAACTAAACCAATAGCATAAGCCGCATTCGCATTGATGATATCGCCCGTCAGAATCAACTCCATTGCCTTGCCTTCACCGACAAGCCGCGTCAAACGCTGCGTGCCGCCTCCTCCCGGAATGATGCCAAGGTTAATTTCGGGCTGGCCAAACGAGGCGGTCTCGCTCGCTATGCGCAAATCGCAAGCGAGGGCGAGCTCACAACCACCACCCAGGCAATAACCGTTGATCATCGCAATGATCGGCTTGGGAAATGTATCGATAGCGGTAAAGAGGGATCGCGCAGTCATCACGTCGCGCTGCATCATCGCAGTGCGGCCGGCAAACTCCGCGATGTCGGCGCCGGCGATAAAAGCCTTGTCACCGGCCCCGGTAATAACAACCACGCCGACAGAAGTATCGTTGCGCAGTTCTTCAAGCAGCGCCGCGCCTTCTTCACGTGTTTTGATATTCAGGGCATTTCTCTTATCAGGACGATTTATTGTGATGATGGCGACGCGATCGCGTCGCTCGACCAGCAACGTTTCATAAGCCTGCGGCATTGCTTGCGACATCTATTTTTTCTCCGAAAGTTGTTTTAGTTGCAAAAGAATCCTAAGCGTTGGCCCGGTAATCGTCAAAGACAGGAGGCAGTGACAGGAGGCAGACGGCAGGCTGAGCACCTCAAAAATGAAATGGCGACCGGGTTTGAAAATCTCTGTGCATCCTCTGCGTTCTCTGTGCCTCCTTAGTGGGTGTTTGTCGCTTAAAAAAGCTGAATTAGTGCCGCCGGAAATCTATACAAAACACCTTGCATTTGTTTATGATTCCGGCAGTTACATACCAGATTTTTTGCAAGCAATCAGGGAAATCGGCTGCGGAAATAAGGCTGCCGTGTCCTATTATTTGCCCATGCGCAAACTGCAATTGCCACTTCTAAGCGCAGCTACAACCGCGCTGTTGTTGTTCGGTTTTGCCTCAAGCATTTCTGCGCAAACGCCGGATCCCAGGAATCCGGTAATGGCTTCGACGCGCTTCGATAACGACAAAGAAAATCGTTACGCCCAATTTTTGGAGTGGAGAAAAAGCCTTAATCCGGAACTGCAGAAGCGGGCCTACCAGGCTGCGAAAGATTTCCTCCGCATCTATGGAGGTGATAACGACTACTACGCGAAAGAAGTAAAGCAATTCTTAGCGGAACACGACGCCAAGTTAAACCAGTTTGAGCTCTACGCCGCATTTGACGCTAAAAACTATGCGAAGACTTTTGAGCTTGGCCGGTCCCTGCTGGCGACGCAGCCTGACAATTTTTTTGTGCTGGCTTTGTTGTCCGAAGCGGGCTATCAAAATGCGCTGACGGGAAGTATGAGTCTAAACGATGAGACGATCGATTATTCGCGAAAAGCTCTGCAACTGATTGAGGCGGGCAAGGTTTCAAAACCGGATCCATTCAAGAACCTGGAGACGGGTACCGGTTTCCTGAACAACGCCCTGGGATCGCTTCTGAAGGACAAGTCGCCGGTGGAAGCAGCGGCTGCGTTTTCCAAGGCTGTCCGAACCAAAAGCATCTACGAAAACGATCCTTTAACTTACTATCGTCTGGGCGTCGCAATTCTCAAAGGGCCCTACGCGCAACTCTCTATTGAATACAACGAAAAATACGGATCCAAACAGTCCTCGGCTGAACAACAGGCCGCCTTGCAGCAAATTAATCTTCTCGGCACGCGAGCGATCGACGCCTTTGCTCGCTCCGTCGCTTTGAGCGACCCCACACGTCCTGCAGCTGGCGTGACTCAGTTTACTCCGGAATTCAGGACGAAGGTTTTAGCGCAGTTGACCGCGCTCTACAAAAGTTTTCATAACGACTCTGACGCCGGCCTTAACGAGTTACTTTCTGGCGTGCTTGCCAAGCCACTCCCTTAATTCGCGCGGCGATTTATTCCACCCGAATTTCGTAACCCTGTCGCAGACCCAGCACATATTTTTCCCACTTCGTCTTGAAGGCATCCATATCGGACTCCGCGAGAATTTTCTGAAGCGTCAGGTAACCGCCGGGATCTTCCTTCTGACGGGCATGAAATTCGCGGTAAAACTTTACCAGTAGGCCCTGCTCCTGCAGGTAGTAGCAAAGATAACGAGCCTGCGCGTAGTTCACGCCTTTGTCCTCATTATAGAAGGCGTTCTCATCCATCGCCGTCAGATCCTTGAATGACGGCACTCCTTTCGCTCTTATTGCCCTTTGCAGTCCGGGCAGACGCCAGTTAGTGAACCCATGAATGTGACCGTCCGCATCGCCACATTGTTCATAGAGCGAACCCATGCCTTCGTTGAGCCAGGGCGGACAGGCCGGGAAGTTAGCCTCCATAAACGGGTGGACAATTTCATGCACCAGCGTTCCGCCGCCGGTATTGATGTTCATGATCAATGATTGGTGGGCCCTCGAGTAATACCCGTAGGGCGTTGTCGGCGTCTCACCAAATAACAGGCGGGCGTGTTTTTCATAAGACGCAGCATCCTTAAACAACCAGATGTCGAGAATCTCTTTCGGGTCGTTTGGGAAGAAATCCTGTTTGAGTCGACTGACCGCCCACTTCACCGTTCCCTCCGCGTGTTCCTGCACGGCTGCTTTGGTTTCATCACCGATAACCACGAAGGGCGGCTGGACCACAAAGGAGAACTGCGCCGCCGGCGCGCGAGGGTCCGGGTCTGTCACTTTCTTTTTGATCTCGGTTTTGAGTTGCTGGATGTGCCGCGCGAAATCGGCGTCGGTGAAGGCTCTGGAACTCGAAGTCGCCGTTGCTATTCCTGCAGCCGGCGATGAAAGCGAGGGAGCGTTTGCGTTCAGCGGGCTGCTGGGTTGAGCTATGCCCGAGGCCTTAGACGCCAGAGGCAATTTGCCGGCACCGTTCAATTGACAGGCCACGAACAAAAAGAGTGCGACGGGAATAAGGAGTCGGGCTCGCATCGAAGAATACCTCAGGTCATGGCTTTCTTAGCGCTTGACGCTCAACTATGATTCCTTTCGCGGCTCCCAGGTGTGCCGGACTAATTGCCTCAGTCTGAATATTCTGCGTTTGACGTTCACTGTTTGCTATTCTATCGGCGAGACCCAAACCATCAACGGTATCACTTGCGACCATAAATCTTTGAGCCAGACACCCTTAAAAGGCGATTTGTTTCTTAGCCAACTCCTTGACGCCTGCGTCGAGGGCATACTCGCATTCGATCCCGATTACCGTTACACCGCCTGGAATAAAGGCATGGAACGCATTTCCGGACTTAAGCGGGAGGATGTGCTCGGCAAGTGCGCTTTCGATCTGTTTCCCTTCATCAAAGAAACCGGCGAAGACAAATGCCTGCATGCGGCGTTAGCGGGAGAAAGCACTACCTCTGAGAACAGACCTTACGCCGTACCCGAAACCGGCCGCACCGGATTTTTCAAAGCCTATTACTCGCCGCTAACGGATCAACAGAACCTGATCGTGGGCGGCATCGCCGTTGTCCATGACATCACGGAACGCAAACGGGCTGAGGAGGAGGCACAAGAAGCGCATCAGCGCTTGACCTTTCATGTTGAGAATTCACCGCTGGCGGTCATCGAGTGGGATAGCGACTTCCGCGTCTCCCGTTGGTCGGCGTCGGCTGAGCGGCTTTACGGCTGGACAGCCGATGAAGTACTTGGCAAGTATGTCAGCGAGTGGCACTTCGTTTTCGATGAAGACGTCGACGCGGTAGCGCAGGTAACCAACCGGCAACGCGTAGGCGCTGAATTGCACGGCGTCCAGCGTAATCGCAACTATACAAAAGACGGCTCGGTACTCTATTGCGAGTGGTACAACTCGGTGCTGCACGACGAGAACGGCAAGCTTGTGTCCGTACTCTCGCTGGTCCTCGACGTCACCGACCGCAAGCGTGCTGAAGAAGAACGCGCCGCCTTGCTGGTGCGCGAACGTGATCTGCGCCAGCGTGCCGAAGAAGCCGATCGGCTAAAAGATGAATTCCTCGCCACACTGTCGCATGAACTGCGCACGCCGTTAACTTCAATCCTCGGTTGGGCCACGTTGATTCGCAACGGCGAAGTGGATCGAGTTGAGAATCTCGAACGCGCCCTCGAGATCATCGAACGCAACGCTCGCTCGCAAGCCAGGCTCATCGATGATTTGCTTGACGTTTCGCGCATCATCACCGGCAACCTTCAACTTGAGGTGCGGCCGCTCAACCTGGAGCCGATAGTTAGGATCGCTATCGACGCCCTGCGCCCGGCTGCTGACGCCAAGGGAATCAAAATTGGGGTTGAGTTGGATGCCAAGCACTGTCTGGTTCACGGCGATCCCAACCGGCTGCGCCAGGTAATTTGGAATCTGTTGATGAATGGAATCAAGTTTACGCCGCGCGGCGGTCGCGTAAGCCTGCGCCTCGAATGCTTTGTCGCACCGCGTTCGGGAGATACCGTTTCTCCATCGGGGTCACTTTCCGCTTACGTGCGCCTGACCGTCAGCGACACCGGCGACGGGATTACTCCGGAATTTCTTCCTTACGTGTTTCATCGTTTTCGTCAGGAAGAAGGCTCGATTTCACGCAAGGCGGGCGGACTGGGTTTGGGTTTGGCGGTGGTGCGACATCTGGTGGAATTACATGGCGGCAGTGTCAGCGCGGAGAGTGGTGGAGCAGGTCGAGGCTCGATCTTCACGGTAGATCTACCACTAGCCACTGACAGAAGAGAATATGAATCAGATGAACCCCAGAACGCGTTTGAAAGAAGAACCAGCGACGGAAATCAAACTGCGGAAGTCATCAGGAGCGCCATTAGAAGCGACGGGGGAACGAGCACAGCCGTGAGCGCTGGTGCAAGGCCGCTCAACGGCGTTCGCGTGTTGCTGGTTGAAGACGACGACGACTCTCGGAACCTGCTTAGTTTGATACTTGGCCGCTATGGCGCTGAAGTTATGGCCACATCTTCTTCCGCCGAGGCCCTTGATTCGTTTATGCAGAAGACGCCCGATGTAGTCATCAGCGACATAGGCATGGCGGAAGAAGACGGCTATGAGTTAATACGCAAGCTAAGAATGCTGCCGGTGCAGGGCTCGTTATTGCCTGGGGCACCAGATTCACTTCCTGATTTGGTTCCGGCCATTGCCCTGACTGGCTACGCGACCATCAGAGATCGCGACCGCGCCCTGGCTGCCGGCTATCAACTGCACCTTGCCAAACCGGTCGAGCCAGACGAACTAGTGGCCGCTATAAGAAAACTGATCGACCGCGGATAGCAAGAACTCCGAGAGAACCCGATATGCAACACATGAAAGCGCGCCTTCTGGCCATCGTATTGATTCTTGTCTCGCTGGGCCTCATTTATTACAACTGGCGCCAACTGTTGCAAGACGGCAGCTACTCAATGAAACTGGCCGCGTTTGGTCCGGTTATAACCATCGGTGGAATCTTTCTCCTGATATCTCCCTCGCGCGCGGGCAAACCCACAACTACCAAAGAGAAAATCACAGTGCTGTTAGTGCTGCTGGTTGGACTGCTGGCCGGGTTGGTTAATTGGTATTTGATGGATCCCGGATTTTTCGGCAGATAGGGTGATGAAAGCCGGGCAAGCTGTAGCTACTGAACGAAAATCGCCATCGGGGTTGGCCTTTATGTTGCGCGCACTGCGCAACAAGAACTATCGACTATTTTTCAGCGGCCAGAGCATCTCGTTGATCGGAACCTGGATGACCAGGATCGCGACCAGTTGGCTGGTCTATCGCCTCACTGGCTCCGCGTTGCTATTGGGCATTGTCGGGTTTGCGGGCCAGATACCATCGTTTCTGCTCGCGCCTTTAGCCGGCGTACTGGTGGATCGCTGGAATCGCCAGCGCCTGCTAATCGTGACTCAGGTACTGGCACTGTTGCAATCACTCGCCCTCGCGGTGCTGACGCTTACCGGCCTGATCAGGATCTGGCAGGTTATCGTCCTCAGCGTTTTTCAAGGTCTCATCAACGCCTTCGACATGCCGGGGCGTTTGGCTTTCGTCGTGGAGATGGTTGAGAAAAGAGAGGACCTTGCCAACGCTATCGCCCTCAACTCCTCGATGGTCAACGCAGCCAGACTACTGGGACCTTCCATTGGCGGCGTAGTCATTGCGGTCGTAGGTGAAGGCTGGTGTTTCATGGCGGATGCGGTGAGCTACGTAGCAGTCATAGCCTCGTTGTTAGCGATGACGATTACTCCTCGTATTTCAAGCGCAACTAACGACGCCAATGTGTTTCAGCAACTGCGTGAGGGTTGGAACTACGCCGTCAGTTTCGCACCCATTCGCAAGCTGCTGCTGCTCCTGGCCCTGGTCAGTCTCGTCGGGATGCCTTACACGGTCTTGATGCCGGTCTTCGCAAATGAGATTTTGCACGGCGGTCCGAGCACGCTGGGATTGCTGATGGCTGCCTCCGGAGTTGGCGCACTGATCGGGGCATTGTTTCTGGCGGCGCGGAAATCTGTTCTCGGTCTGGGCAAGTTCATTCCTTTAATGGCAGGTGCGTTTGGGGCCGGTCTGATAATTTTTTCGTTCACTCGCGTGCTCTGGCTATCGCTTTGTTTGATGGTTGTTACCGGACTCGGGTTCATGGTGCAGATGGCCGCGAGTAACACGGTGTTGCAAACGATTGTCGACGAGGACAAGCGTGGCCGCGTGATGAGTTTCTACACCATGGCTTTCATGGGAACAGCGCCGTTCGGCAGTTTACTGGCAGGAAGCGTGGCCGAGAGAATCGGCGCTCCGCATACGCTACTTTTCGGTGGCGTAGGCTGTATCCTGGGCGCAATCTGGTTCGCCGCTTCGCTGCCAAGCCTGCGACGAGATGTGCGTCCGATCTACGTCAAGATAGGAATACTTCCGGAAATGGCGTCAGCGATTCAACACTCTTCAGAACTCACCGTCCCGCCGGAATCGTGAGCCTTCGCGCGACTTCAGGTCCGAGACTCCCCGGAGTAAAATACTAGAAACACTTCTACAGAAAAGGGAGGAAATCAATGTCAACAAGAATTGATTACAACAAAGTCGCGCCAGGAGCGTTTCGGGCGATGTTTGGTTTGGAGAAGTACGTTCACGGGTGCGGCCTGGAGCCGTCGTTGCTTCACCTTGTTAAAATGCGCGCCTCGCAAATTAATGGCTGCGCATACTGTCTTGATATGCATTCAAAAGATGCGCGGGCCGCCGGTGAAACGGAACAGCGGCTCTACTTGCTAAACGCCTGGCGCGAAGCTCCTTTTTACAATGAGCGTGAACGAGCTGCCCTGTCCTGGACGGAAGCGCTCACGTTAATTGCAGAGAACCATGTGCCCGACGAAATCTACAACGAAGTGCGACAGCACTTCAGTGAAAAGGAGTTGGCCGATCTGAGTTTGGCCGTAATAGCTATAAACGGTTGGAATCGACTGGCGATCAGCTTCCGCGCAGAGGTCGGTGCTTATCAGCCCAGCGAGGCCGTGGCGATGGCGAAAAACGCATAAGACAGGGGAGCTGGGGAAAAGGGAAATAGGGAAAACAATCCAGGGGGTCTTATCTGGATCTTTGCCTCCCTTTGTCGTCTTTTCTGCGGCTCTTTTTCCTTCCCCTTTCTCCTCTTCCCCGTTTCCCCTTTCCGGTTTCCCCTCTTCCTCGATGTCTTGGGAACCTTTCCGCGCTTGCGGTGTCTAGGTCATACATCAACCGATCCCGTACCAAGGAGACCGCCATGCACAAGTTCCTGTTAGTTATTACTATGCTCATCGCGGCAGCAGCCGCTACATTCTCCCAAACGACACTCAAGACCGCAGCGCCGAAGGATAATTCTGAGCAAGCGGTTTTGCAGGCAATTCAAACGTGGCTTGACGCCGATGAACGTCACGATCGCCCTACCCTGGACAGTCTCATCGCCGATGATTTTGTGGGCACGGCGCCGCGCGGAAGAATGGTTACGAAGCGAGACATCATGCCTGAGGAAGGAAGCGGCGGGCATGGTCTTTCGATTACCGCCATGGACATCAAGGTGCGCATTCTTGGTGATACTGCCATCGCGGTCGGCCGTGGCATTCCAAAGACGCAGGCGCAAGAAACGCGGCCGGAGCTTAGGTTCACGGTTGTTTTCGCAAAGCGGGCGGACCGCTGGCAAATGGTCGCCGCGCACCTGTCGCCCGTCATGACCGAATAGGCTTCTCGCCGCTGATCATTCGTGCCGCCGACAGTGGGGCGAGGTCAGTACCACCACGCGGTAGCGGGTGGGTTTCTTGATTGCCGATCGTCAATTCGCGATTGGCGTCTGGCAACAAAAGCCCAGTGGCAATCGGAAAAAATCCGGAGACCCACCCGCTACCGCGTGGTGGTACTGACCTCATCTCGCCCAACCACTAACCTTTTACTATTCCCAAATTCTGTTTACGATGCACCTATTCTGGAGGTGTCATCATGAGTGCGGCCGCTAACAAACTGTTGCTGCAGCAGATTTTTTCCGAGCTTGCCAGAGGTAACAGCAAGCCTTTCGTGGAGAGTTGGGCCGATGACTTTTGCTGGACCGTCACGGGCACTACTAAATGGTCCGGAACCTATCGTGGCAAGCAAGCCGTTCTGAAGGATCTCATGGGTCCGCTCTTTTCCACTTTTGCAGATCAATACACAAATACCGCGCAACGTTTTATTGCTGAAGATGATTATGTGGTTGTGGAATGTCGTGGCCAGGTCACTACCAAATCCGGCAAGCCTTACAACAACACTTACTGTTACATCTGCCGTCTGCAGGATGGAAAGCTGAAGGAAGTGACCGAGTACTTCGACACCCAGCTGGTTGTGGAGACGTTCGGAGAGGTGTTGTGAAGAGGCAGAGGTTCAGAAAATAGAACTCAGAAGACTAAAGAGGTTATTTCGCACACTTGATTGGCTTGTCGCACATCACCTTGACTGTCTTTGCTGTTCAGAAGCTTTGACCATACGCTCAACCGATCCATAATGTCGCCGATCGGGCGATACGATCCCAGGATAGTTTCCTCGCAAGCCAAAACCTAAATCGTAAGGATTAAGGCCGACTTTTCCCATCCAAGGAGGCAAGTGATGATTCAGGCAAGCGGCGATACCCTTAGACGCATGTTGTCGTATTTGAAAAAGAACCGTGGCGTGCGGCTCAACGATCTCGTACATATACTTCCGCCGCATTACCTCCAAGTGGACATGTCGCCTGAGGGCATGGTTCTGGATGCGATAATGATGCTGGTGAAGTGGAGTTTGGTGGAAGTCTATATCGACAACGAGCTTGTTTCCGCCGCTAAACTAAAGAAGTTGGATCGCTGGAACTTGCCCGAGTCGACCGAGTTTTTTGTGGCGCCGAACGCCGTTGAGATCGAGGCGATGCTCGGCGTCCGTCTTGACAGTGCCGGCCAACAGATTTTCGGGGAGCCGAATCGTTATCGCTACCAATGGCCGGAGGTTTTTGTGGTAATGCCCTTCGATAAGGACTTAACGTTAGTCTACGATAAGCACATTGCGAAGGTAATGGGTAACTTAGGTCTCAACGTGGCGAGAGCCGACAACTTCTTTACCAATGGATCGATCATGGCGGACGTGTGGACTGCGCTTAATCACGCCACGATGATTATTGCCGATTGTACTGGTCGAAATCCGAATGTGTTCTACGAGATCGGCATCGCACATGCACTGGGCAAGGAAACTATTCTCGTCTCCCAATCCGTTGACGACGTTCCATTTGATCTGCGCCACTTACGGGTGATTGAATACAAGTATCCGCGTGGAATGAAGGAGTTTGAAGCTGCTCTTGAAAAGACCGTGAAGTCTCTCAGCAACGAGATGGCCAAAACCACGACGACGGGATTGTCGCCCCAAAGGGGTTGACTATGAGGTTAGCAACTAACTGTAGAGCGGGATCTGAGCAAACACGAATACGGAAAAGCCGATGCCGAAGAAGAAGAAAGCGCTAAAGAAGCATTCTGTCAGGGCGAATCTTCAGGTGATGGAGTTGACGCGCGCGGGGTCTTCGCTGGATTTGGAAATCTATGCGGACAACGAAAAGATCGGCACCATGATCATTGGCCGCGGTTCACTGGTTTGGATTGGCGGAAAGCGCCAGCTCAGAAAACGAATCCCCTGGAGCCGGTTTGCGGAAATGATGGATGAGTTAGCGTACGGTAAGGGGAAATAGGGTAGAGGAAACATCAAAGCTATCGGGACCCCACCGTAAAATTGTGCTGACTGCGTTAGAGGAGATTTGGAATGAATATGAAAAAGACGTTGTTGCTATCATTTCTCAAGGTTGCGGTCTTACTCTCCGCCAGCGCGACGAATTGTTTCGCTAACGCCTACCTAACCGGTCTTACTTCGGCATCCACGCTTCCAGTGACGGACCTGCCGGTTACAAGACCGGCAGAGACCATGCCTCAGGCCAACAAGGTTGTGGCGCGGATGTGGCACGGCCGGACGCGAACTTCCAGGGCAGACGAGTACTACGCCTATCAAAGAGGCTGGCATCAACAAAATTGAAGCGATTGAAGGAAACCTGGGAGCGCAGGTTTGGCGAATGACTAACGGCGAGACCACCGAGTTTACAGTAGTCTCATATTGGGCATCGCGAGAGGCAATAAAAAAGTTTGCCGGTGACGACATCGAAAAAGCCCACTACCTGCCAAAGGATCCGGAGTATCTGTTGGAACTCGAACCGAAGGTCAAGCACTTTGACGTGGTTTATGACGGCCGGAAGGACGGAAGTAAGCCGAGGAGTGATCAAGACTGACCGAAGGGTCCAGAGCGCAAAGACGCTACATCAGCAAATGGATCGCGCCGACTTTTTCACGTTAGAGATACAGGCACTTGCTGATCGCGGACGCTCACAGTGCTACAATTCGCCGGCGCAAGTTGAAGCTTGGTATCGTTAGTGTCTTTCCGAAGTTTGCCATGAAAAACCTGTTCCAACTCTCGCTCTTTCTTATCACCACGGTTGCCGTGAGCGCCGCCACACAATCCGGGAGAAAAATCGTCCGCCCGGCGTCAACGCAGCCGGCTCCGCCAGTGCAGGCGCCGGTGTTCTCCGCACCCGATCCTGAGCCGGAGGCCGTTCCCTTTGCGCCTGCCGAACTGCGCAGCCTGCCTGACAGTCTCTTCAAACGTTCGCTCCAGTCGCTCGACAACAGCAGTTTTAGTCTGGGTGACTTTCGCGGCAAGGCCGTCGTCGTCAATCTCTGGGCATCATGGTGCGGTCCCTGCCGGCGTGAAGTTCCGGATTACGAAAGTGTGCGCAAAGAATTCGCCGGCCGCAACGTGGAGTTCATCGGTCTAACGACTGAGGACCCGCGCACCTCATCCAAACGCGTGAGAGACTTCGTGCGCAAGCTCAATTTTGGATTTCGCCTGGGTTGGGCCGATCGCGAGACTGCGCGTACTTTGATGAACGGCAGCAGTGCGATCCCGCAGACTCTGGTAATCGCTCCTGACGGACGCGTCATCGGTCACTGGCAGGGATATTCGCGAGGCCATAGCGGCGATCGTTTACGCTCGTCGATCCATGAGGCACTCTCGGGAGGGGAGTAGGCAGAAGGCAGAAAATAACCTGCATTCTCCTTTGCGTCTACTGCCTTCTGCTTTGTGCCTTTTGCTTGTGCCTTTTGCTTGTGCCTACTGCTTTCTGCCTTCTGCCTTCTGCTTTCCCTCACGGTTGTGGAAATGCCGGCGGCACGAAGCCGGGAACGAAACCAAGCGCGCCCGGAAATGAAGCGGCGGTGGGCTCGGTTCCGTTACGCACCCAGCCATCGATCGCGCCTACGGCAGTAAGTATCTGTGGGCCGGTGAAAGCGCAGTGTCCATTGCCGCTCGTGTAAGTCTGAAACAACTGATCGCTTCTACCTGCCGAGGCCGAAGTTTCGCCGTAAGCTGATTCATTTGACACTGTCACGAGCGGATCGATGACGGTATGCATCGTCAACACGGGCGACTTGATCTTGCCGCTGAAGGTGGCGTAGTGCTCAACGTAGTTTCTGGGCGCGGGCGCAGCCTCAATGGTTCTGCGCGCGTTCATCTGTGCCAGCCAACCGTCGATCACCGGGTTCGGAACACCTAAGCCATTAAGGTAACCTCTCTCCGCCGCCGTGAGGTTATAGTTGTGACTTACGTTCTCCACAAATGGACCACCGGCCCGGCGTTGCAACTCCGCACGAAACTCAGTGAGAAAAGCGAGGTCCGTAAAAACCCAGCCGGGGTAGAACGCGGGCGGAGGCGGGGGTGTAATACCGCGCCCGGGGTTGCCGCCGACCAGCCGGATAAACTCAAATTTTGGGAAGTTCGCCGCTACACTGACTTCGCTTAGGATCTTCGGAAAAACCTCGGTTTCAAAATCAATATCGTTTCGAACTTCAGCAACTGTGCCCCACGCGGCCGGCGTTCCAAAGACAACGTCGTAAGCGAGATAAAGTCCCAATCCAGCGTCCCAGATGCGCGTTGAGCCCGCGCCAGGGGCACACATGCATAAGGCGCCATCGTAAACGCCGCCAAAGCGTTCTACGCTTTCGAGGGCGACTATGGAGCCCATCGAAACGCTCCAGATAATTGTGCG
>Ga0065715_10000298_pt1 | contig 16063 bp, 27 predicted proteins | sample MisBulReplicate1_FD_59102 | JGI IMG/M metagenome (GOLD analysis project Ga0065715, IMG submission 59102) | Miscanthus rhizosphere microbial communities from Kellogg Biological Station, MSU, sample Bulk Soil Replicate 1 : eDNA_1 v2 (version 2) | ecosystem: Host-associated > Plants > Roots >...
TCGAGTCCGACTGGGAGTACGCTCATCTGGCGGAATGGTAGACGCGCAGATTTCAAACGTCTGTATCTCACAGGTGTAAGGGTTCGAGTCCCTTGGTGAGCACCAACAAGAATTTCTCTGTCAACTTTGATTAGCTCTTCCGCTCGCGGGAGGGCTTTTTTCATGATAGGATGACAACTGTCAACCACAATGAAAGGACACCCAATGACTGACAACATTGCTGAAATGCTCATTACCCCTGTTGATCCTGAGATGCTGGCTAAGGCTGAACAGTACCTAGACAACTACCGCACCGCGTTCCCCAAGCTCACCGCTTGGATTGCCGGTACCAACTGGCCGGAAGACTCAGAAGAAAAGGACACCCCATGACTGACAAGAATATTGTTTCTCGACTTCGAGGCTCCTATCGAGACCCGGAGCACGGTGTTGTCGTTGTATCCCCCAAGCTTCTCCGAGCCGCCGCTGATGAGATTGAGAGGCTTCAGGGAACCCCAGAGGTAAAGCGTACCGTCTTGCGTATCTACGTCAACCGAGGTCTCCCCTGGACTGCTAACAAGAGGGCGGCACACGCTGTCCACGCCGCTCTGCAAGCCTTTGGTGTCCACCCTGGCTGTGCTGTCGTCGTACTCGACAAGGGGCCTACGAAGATCGCAGAAATGCGTACTGTTATCCACGACGAGGGCAGGACAGAGATTCCTGCTGGGTCTCTCACTGCCGGTACCAACTGGCCGGAAGATGCAGAAGAAAAAGTGTGATAAACTAGAACTATCACGATAGGCCGATTTCCCTTCACAGGGAGTCGGCCTATTTTCTTTTTCCCCTGCTATACTAGACATATGAAGCTATTTCTATACGCTATCGGAGGCGTCGTCGCCGGAGTAGCGGCCTCAGTTCTGTACGTCCAACGATGGAACATCTTTATCCACTGGCTATTCACTAGAATACCGCCGTGACTTCCGCTATGACTTCCGCTGTCGATACGCTATACTTGTAGTAGATCAACACACTAGGAGATTGCCATGGCACTAAAAGAACGTCTTGCTACGCTCACGGAAGCTAAGAAGAACAATGGGATTGTAGCCCGCTGGCTCGAAACCCTCTCCCCTGAAGACCAGGCACTCGCTGACGAGTATCTAAGAAACCCTGAGATTCCCACTCGGGGTCTTCACCTGGCCTTCCAAGCAGAGGGAGCGCCCTTCGGCAAAGACTCCCTTGCCGCTTACCGACACGGATTGAAGAAAGCATGACTAGTCTAAGCGACAACCTTAGCGCCCTTACTCCCGCCAAAGCTGAGACTCAGGCAAAAGAAGATTTTATCAAGGACTCCGAGACAGGAATTGTCAAGAGAGCCGCGCTGATGAGAGACACTTCCTGGGGCAGAAACGACTGGGATGAGTGGCTTAAACTCAACGGCACTGACCCGGACACCGTAACCTACGAGATTGGTGTCACTTCGAACCCCTCCGGTGGCTACTGGAACAAGCTTCTTAATGTTCGATCAAAGAAGATCGAGACAGAGTATGGTGTTCCTGCCTGGCCCGTTATTCAGCCAGCGAATCAGCCCTACGTTATCAAGCCGATTAAGCCAACCCCAAGAGCTACTAAGTACAAGACTGCCATTATTGGTGCTGACACTCAGATCGGCTTCGACATGGACGACCAAGGATTCTTGTCTCCATTCCATGATGACCAAGCTATTGATGTTTTCCTTCAGCTTGTGCAGTTGGAGAATCCGGATCAGACGATCCTCGCCGGTGATATTCTTGATTTAGCCGAGCAGGGCCGCTGGGTGCAGGAAGCTCGCTTCGCTAACACGACACAGCACGCACTTGAAAGAGGACGCAAGCTGGCCGCTGATACACGCGCTCGAACTAGTGGTGAGATTCACTGGATCGAAGGAAACCATGACAAGCGAATGCAGGGCTTCATGGAAGCTAACGCAAAGTCTGCTATGGGTATCAAGAAAGCCGGTTACCCGGACTCTTGGCCGGTCATGTCTCTGCCTAATCTCATCGGCCTAGATGAGTTCGATACGAACTACATTGACGCCTACCCTGCCGGTGCTCACTGGATCACCAACAACCTCCGGGTTATACATGGCACCAAGAGCCGTAGCAACGGTTCTACGGCGTCTGCGTATGCCAACCAGACTCCTCACCTGTCTACGATCTTCGGACACTCTCACAGGCTTGAGATTCAGTCCAAGACCATCTTCGACAGGGCGGGGAAGATTCGCACGATGAATGTCAACCCTGGGTGTCTCTGCAAGGTGGACGGTGCTGTACCTTCCGTACACGGTGCGAGGCACCTGAATGGTGACAAAGCTACCTACTTTGAAGACTGGCAACAGGGTGTCGCTATTGTTCGCTACCTTGAGCGTGGAGACTTCTTCGTGGAGCTTGTGCAGATAGATGATGGAAAAACCATCTATCAGGGACAAGAGCTTGTAAGTTCCGTCTAAAAGGGCTAGGGTCGATAGTAACCCTAATAGGAGGCTCTGATGACTTATGTACTTACTGCTACCGACCGCTGTGAAGCTTGTGGCGCGGAAGGGCTTGTTGCCGCTGAGGTTAACGGCACCTGGCTCGTCTACTGTGGGCACCACGCCAACCGGTATGAGGCTCGCCTACGCCCTCAGTCAACTCAATGGGTGGACAACAGAGACTCCTCAAATTCTTTCATCTTGAACTTGACAGCCTTCGAAGTTCCCATTAGAGTAGAGACATGAGCACACAAGCTCAGAAAGAAATTCAAGAAAGTATCGTTCCGGACTTGACAAAGGTCCAGGGGATGCTGTAAGGTTAGATCATGATATTCATTCAGCAAGTCAAGCGTAGCGGATCGGCAACAGCCAATTCCGGTACGAGTGGCGGCTAAAAGTCTATCAAAACTACTAGACTTACAGCCCTCAAGCATAAAAACTTGGGGGTTTTCTGCACCTACGAGTAGGTCGCATTTGATGTAAGTCTCTACAATTCCACAGAGAATCCTATGGTGAGTAAACCGTCTAGGTAGGCGGCTTCGCTTGGAAAGCGAATGGCACAGCAATGTGTGGTTTTCGATTATCCTGCTCACCGCTCAGGGGGAAATGAGGGTTCGAGGCCCTTCAAGGTGTCTAAAAGCGCTTTGTAGTTTAATAGGCAAAGCACCCCCGCTAACTTGGATAGTAAACCGGACAGGCGCACCGGCCTGGTTTCGAGAACCAGAGGCACCGAAAGGTGTGGATTTCGAATATTCTGCTATCCGCGATCAGGGAAGGGGCTGACTATCTCCCTCTCTGACAACAGAAAGGTAGTCCAGTTTTAGGGATTCTGCTAAAATCCTCATGGAGGCTTCGACATTGGCATGTCACACCGGTTTGAACCCGGCTAAACCGAAAGGTAGTAAGCGTTCGACTCGCTTAGTTTCCGCAGTTCTGGTAAGTTAATCGTCTAGGTAGGCGACCTTCTTTGCTAAAGAAGTGGCACCGCAAGGTGTGGATTTCGAGTATTCATCTTACCGCGCTAAACCAAGAGGTCTCCGCATGACCGTACCGGAGATAAGCACAAAGGTCTTTAATCTTGTCGCCTCTTATACGTCCCCGTAGCTGAATCGGGATAGCACCATGCTCTTAACATGGGGAAAGGGGATCAAAACCCCTCGGGGACACTCTGGGAATGTAGCTCAATGGTAGAGCCTTAGTCTTCCAAACTAATGACGCGAGTTCGATCCTCGTCATTCCCTCTCGCTGTACGGCAGTCCTAATAGATATCAACGGAATGGTGTTCCGTGGACTGTACTATCCCGCCCTCGCCCAGGGGTCAGCGTCGTGGGTATGCCGCCTTAGCTCACCTGGCTAGAGCGCTCGCCTTGTAAGCGAGGGGTACTCGGTTCGAGACCGAGAGGCGGCACTTGCGGATTAAGAGCGTCAACGCCCTAAAGTGTGAGAAACCGTGCAATTCCTTCGCTAAGAGGATCGGTTGCTTCTTGATAGAAGCCTATTTGGTGGGTTAAGGCGTACTGGGGTTTTTTATAGGTGCTCTCACAGCCTCCTCCTTTCGGCCCTGTAGCGGACGACCTGCGCTCTTAATCCCGCTCTTGACAGAGTTTACGAACTCTGATATCGTTGTAACACAAGGTCAACCACAACGAAAAGGAACAAGATAATGCCATGTAGATATGATCCCTCTCCATATGAAATTGAAGAGTCGGCACGGCTCCGCTATAAAGCGGACCTGGACAGGCTTACTCACGAGAATGATGTTCTTCGTGAGTTCATCTTGAGTCTTCCTAAGGTGACGGTGCCCGCCGCTATTTATGAGGCAGTAAACAAGAATCAGGTAGAGCACCGCAAGGAAGATTTAAAGCGTCTTGAAGATTACTTTGAGGAGCAGATCACTGTAATCTCCAAACGTAAACCAAGTTCCTTTAACAAAGATGCCAGGAGAGAGTACTTCACTCTTCTGCAACTAGTACTTGCGGCAGACCCTACCGAAGCTCTCGAACCCCAACTCGGGTTCGATCCGGATAAGTACTAAGCAAGACCGTCTGAAAAAGGGTTGACAGTAGGACGTTAAACAGGGCAAACCAGCAACCTTGCGGGGCGTAACCAGTTCCCCAAGACACGGCAAGAGCTTTCGTATTCGAAGAGTCATGGATAGCTCCCGGCAACTGTTAGGCTCATATGGACCGCATTCATGGTGGATGCTTGACCTTTACACGGTCGATGACAGGGTTCGATACCCTGGCGGTCTACGGATATCACCAGATTTGGTATAATACAGGAAGGAGGGTGATTACCGTGAGTACAGTATTAGTTTATAATCTTGGTGGCAAGGAATTGCTAGGTCGGGTTCGACTACACCAAGCGATCAACATGCTTCACAAAGAGAAGGCAACTGTATTCGAAGCTGTCGAAGGACAGTTCTTCGGTAAGTACCCCTTCCCTAAAGCCATTCAGCTAGTTCGGTACGTCTACGCTAAGTGGAAGTATGAGATAACTGGCAAGGTTCCATTCAAGAAGATCGGTGTTCTACGCCGAGACAACTTCACATGTGCCTACTGCGGAGTAACAGGTGAGCGGAAGGTAACTTCTGTAGATCACGTTTTCCCAAAGTGGCAGGGTGGAACACTAACTTGGAACAACGCGGTGGCCGCTTGCGTCCCCTGCAATTTCAAGAAAGCTGGACGTACACCTGAGGAAGCAGGAATGCCAATCAAGTACGTCAAGCGTTACGAGCCAATGTTTAGGGATGCCTACAGGTTCGTTCATGGTACCGACAGGTACTAACTGGTTGTGTCTGAATCCACTTACATGATTCAGTGGTGGATCGTCGGGATTTCTCCCGGCCCAAAATGACGGACTGTGATGTGGCCCCCTGAGAAGAGCCAGGAGAAAAACATTCAGTTTGTGGGTATCTGTAAAAACCCTCATATTCCCCCGTAGCGCAATGGTAGCGCGGCACCCTGTTAAGGTGATGGTTGTTGGTTCGAATCCAGCCGGGGGAGCTACCCGATAGATACTGGAAGGCATCCATGCCTCGCTAATCCAGGTCGGACTTCTTTCATGGAGAAGCCCTAGGGCAGGCATAGGAAAATGGTAAATACAGAGAGAAGTTCCTCACGGACCAGTACTGCCTATAGGAGTGCTTCTCATCTTCCGTCAGTCGGACGCTCTGGGGGTAGCGAAAGTAATACCTCCCCATGCGCTTGTAGCTCAGTGGAAGAGCTTCTGCCTACGGAGCAGAGAGTCGGGGGTTCGAATCCCTTCAAGCGCTCGAAACAAGATTTGCCGCTATAGTTCAGAGGAAGAACATCGCTTTCCTAAAGCGAGTGTCGGGGGTTCGATTCCCTCTAGTGGCGCAACAAGATTTAAGCTGAGGGGACGCAGTGAAGAAAGCTTACAGAAAAGCCATGGACCTGATTAGTAATCCAAGGTTTATGCAATCGTTTAATGGGTGGGCGGCAATCTTCTTTGTTGTTCTCATATTCCCCTCCGTAGCTTTTGGGTGGGTTAACCTTGTAGTGTACGTATCAGTGCTGTCTATCTGGGCACTGGTAGCCTCTCACTGGGCGGCTTGGCAGTCTGCTAGGGTAGAGGTAAAGCAGGGTGAGATTGACGAAGCTAGTGATGCTAAGACACGAGACATGATCGAAGAGATTGTTAAACGTCTGAACGAGCTAACCCCTGACCCTGATAAGTAAAAGCCCAGTTTGTCGGTATCTGTAATAACCGTCCTTACTCTTGTGGTGTAATCGGCAACACGGCTGACTCTGGATCAGTAGTCCTGGGATCGTAACCTGGCAAGAGTGCGAGAGACAAGGCCTTGTCTCTTTGAGAAGGAAGACGTTCAAGAAATACCGTGAAATGTTGGATAGGGGGGCCACCCTTAAAACATCAGCCGGTACCTTCTCATATTCTCTGATAGTGTAACGGAAGCACGCGAGCCTTTGGAACTCGTTAGTTCTGGTTCGAATCCAGATCGGAGAGCAAGTAGTAAGGTATGGGCCTCTCGTATAGTGGCAAGACCGCGAGCTTTTACCTCGCAGACCAGGGTTCGATTCCCTGGGGGCCTACCAACGCTGTGTAGCTCAACGGAAGAGCAAGCCGCTCATAACGGTTAGACCGGGGTTCGACTCCCCCCACAGCGACGGTTCTCTCCAAGCCCCGTTCGACGTAACAGTCCAAGCGCGATCCGAGAGAACTCCTGCCCTTGTAGCCAAGCCGGTTAAGGCACCCGACTCATAATCGGAAGATCGTGGGTTCAAGTCCCACTGGGGGCACTTTGGTACATTGTCCGACTGGTTAGGTACTTCTCTGCAAAAGAAGCTAAGAGGGTTCGATTCCCTCATGTACCTCCATATAGTAATCTATAGTTAAAGGGTGTATACTGTTCTCATGCCTGAATCACTTATCCCTACTGAGAAGTTAGCTGTCTCCGTGCCTGACAACGCGAACGAGGAAATTCTTGTTTTTGCGTCCAAGCTTGTTGCGGAAGGAAAGCGCCCCTGGTTTGAGGTCCGCTATCCTGCCCCCGAAGCTCTTTCCCCCGATGAGCAAGCCGCTTGGCTTGAAGCTCAAGAGGCCGTCTACGATGCCGTGGAGGTCGTCAACGACGATATCTACACCCTTCCGCCTTACTCCACTCTGCTTGAAGAAGGAGAGGGAAACTAATGCCTATCACTAAGCCCAATGGTACCCAGGACTGGGGAACGGTAACCCGAGAGTTTGGGTTCAAAGCCAATATTTACGTTCGTGGATATCATGAGGGTATTGATACCGTCAACCACACCTACAACCACTCTGCTGTAAACGGTACTGTCATCATGGCTACCTACAACGGCACTGCGGGTAACGAGGTTCGTGTACGCGGGGACGATGGACACCACTACCGCTACATGCACCACTCTTCCATGCTTGTGAAGAACGGTCAGCGAGTAGAACGTGGTCAGGCGCTCGGAGTGCAGGGCGCTACTGGTCTTGTTACTGGTAAGCACTGTCACCACGAAATCTGGATCAACGGTGTTACACGTAACACTATGAACCCCCGAGACTTCTATGCTCAATATGATGCAAAGTTCTCAGGTGCCGCTACTGCTGATCTGTCTAAAGGTCAGCGTACTGTCTGGCCTAACGCGACTGCTAAGCGTCGTACTCTTCCTACCTCTCAGTCTCCTGAAGCCGGTGACGCTCTTGCGGGCGGAACTGTCGGAAACTTTGACGGTTGGATCAACGGAGAGGCTGTCAACGGAAACAACGTCTGGTACCGAGGGAACCCTTCGGGTAACTGGTTCTGGTCCGGTGGCTTCGTAGAAGGTGCTAATGGCACCGGTCTTGCGAACTTGAATCCTCCTGCTCTCACTGGCAACCAACGACAGGTTGTCTCCACTGGTGAGGCTAATCGACGCGCTCTAGCTTCTTCGACTTCGACTCTGCTCACTCCTGCCCTTTCTCCTAATGAGATTGGGAACTTCGATGGATGGGCTTACGGGGAATCTGTCAACGGAAATAATGTTTGGTTCCGAGGAGAAATCTCAGGTAACTGGTTCTGGTCCGGTGGATTCACCGACACAGGTACACACGACCTTAAGGACTTGAACGTGGTAGAGAAGCCTCCGGTAGTTCTTGAGCCGACACAGAGACAGGTTCTTTCTACAGGAGAGGCAAACCGTAGGTCTGAACCATCTTCGACTTCGACTCTGCTTACTCCTGCTCTTGCCCCCAGTGAGGTTGGAAACTTTGTCGGTTGGGTAAATGGCGAAGAGGTTTCCGGAAACAAGATTTGGTTCAAGGGAACTTCAGGAGCTTGGTTCTGGTCTGGCGGATTTGTCGGCGGTCCCAACACTGTTGGTCTCACTGATCTTAACTCCACTCCTAACCCGGTTGAGCCTGGCGTAGGGCCGACACAGAGAAAGGTTGTCTCTACTGGTACTGCGACCGCTAGAACTGGTCCGGGGACGAGCTATGCTACTTCCGGAACTGCTCTTGCACCTAACGCTATCGGCTCCTTCGATGGATGGGCTGTAGGCACCGAGGTCAACGGAAACAAGAATTGGTTCCGAGGAACAAGCGGTAGATGGTTCTGGTCCGGTGGGTTCACTGACATTGGTACGCACGACCTTGACCATGTTGTCTACACTCCCCCAGCGGAGGACACAAGGACTCCTGCCTATCCTGGCGCTGTGAAGGCATACAACACTCCTAACGGTGGTGTACTGGATGCAAACAACGTGAAGATCGCTGAGCGCAAGCCAGCGGATGCTAATATCACACATCTTTACATTCACCACACGGCTACCACTCAGGATCAGGTGGCATACTTCTTGACGAGGAATGACCGCTACTCCTGCCCCACTTGGTACGTCAAGTCGGATGGTTCGGTTATCGAGTTCATCCGTCCGATGACGAGGCCTTGGAGCACCGGTCAGCCCGACAACTATGCGCTCTCAATTGAAACGCAGAACACGTCAGGTGATCCTTCCTGGGGCATTAGCGAAGCATCGCATGAGAGAATCGCTCAGATTGCCGCCTGGCTGTCTAAGCTAGACACTTTGGATGGAGTAAAGGTTGACTTTGTTCTGGATCGTGAGCACCTTCAAGGACACCGTGAGGCTCCTGGTGCCTCTACTGCATGTCCAGGCCCTTCGATGGACCTCGACAAGATTGTGGCGAGAGCCAAGGTCATTGCAGGAGAAGTCCCTGTCGTAACTCCCCCTCCCGTAGTCACTCCTCCTGTGGTTGTGCCGCCTCCGGTCACTGTACCGCCTGTAACGGTCCCTCCGGTCGTTGTGCCTCCCATCACACCGGGAACGTCCTTCGTCCTCCCAGCGGAGCTTGTATCCTCTTGGGCGCTGTTCCAGGCTCAGATGAGTAAGTTCTTGTCAGAACACTCTTGAGTGTGGTAGCCTGTGGTTATGACACAGGGATACTTGAGAACCGTTGAAGTAGAACTTAACAACTCGGAGGTTTCCGTTTGGAAGACAATCCTAGTAGCTACTGAAGTTAAACCTCTCTCGGAGGACGATGTAGCTTGCTGGACCGTTGGTGCGGGGACTAGTAACATCTACATCTACGAGGATGAACTGGATGGTTACATCGAGCTTCTTACTCAGATCAAGAATATCGACAAGGAAGTTTAGCATTAGGGTGGCGACCTACGCCAAATGCCTCCGTAACTCAGTGGAAGAGTGTCTGGTTTCTACCCAGAACGTCGCGGGTTCGAATCCTGCCGGGGGCACCGTCTTATGACTACGCAGAAGTATACCCTCTCTCTGATACGGAGTAGAAAGGTTAATGGTGACATGTGGGTTCGAGTCCCACCTTCTGTACGGGCTTGTAGCTCACTTGGTAGAGCGCCTGTCTTGCAAACAGGAGGTAGCGGGTTCGATCCCCGTCTTGTCCACAAAATAAAATGATTGACAAAAGGGTTCTCTGTGCTGTATAATCACGAATAACGAAGACCTCACGGCTGATGCTACTAGTCGCCGTGAGGTCTTTGGCATAAAAAGATGAGAATGTATTAATCCGACTTGTGTTCTCTCTGTAACAGTACTAAGGTTATTCTTAGGACACCACGAGGATGAGACTGATGACGTCAAAACAGCCCTGGGACTCCCGCTTTAGAAAGTGGGAGAGGGGCTTCGATAGACGCCCGGACTCAGACCCAAAGCTTACGTTCTGGCGCGTTCTAGGCATTTCCCTCGCGGTTGTCATTGTCGTCTGGTCCCTGGGATTCATTGATAAGTGGTGGGACTACACCCCTAAGGTCATGTCTGCCGAGCGTTCCGCTACCCAGTACGCTCTCATCGTAAAGAACTGGAATGGCCTCTATGTGGAGGCGGAAGGTGCATGTAGCTCTTTCAAAGAGGGAGATATGGTAACAACGGAGATTCACGTTGTTATCTACCGTCGAATTGTAGTAGAATACAACAACCGAATGATTGTCATTTACGAGGCCGGTCTTGTAGGTCCAGCGGGGTATCCCAAGGAGATTCCTAAAGAGATTGGTATGACAGGAGATTGGTGTTCAGTTCCCGTAGCACTTGACGCGCTAAGGGGAGAGCAGTAAGCTTTACCCGACACCCTTTTGAGAAGAGATAAAATGCCTAAGTACGGCAAGAACAACACCGTTTATACCGCTATCAACCTGGCCGATACTCCCGAGGACTTGGAGCTTGCTCTCAAGGTACTTCGTGAATTCGGAGAGAGTAACGGAGCACCCGAGGACTTCGACTTCGACGGCATGGCCCAGGAGATTTCCGAAGAGGGCCACTGGATCATCCAGCACCCTACAGGGTTCGTGACCTTCATCACGGATGAGCAGTTCGTGGCTGACTTCGATCTAGTAGAACCTCCCGCCTAAAATCTTGTTTCCGTGTTGACTCAGCGTTCCCCCTAGAGTTACGGAAGCATCGCCCCCTCCCTAGACTGCATGACAGCAAAGGGAGGGGGCATTTTCGTTATAGGGTTGACAACGGTAACTACCTGTACTAGGCTGTGTATACAAGGTCAACTCTCACGAAAGGCCCCCTATGCCCAACCTTAAAGTTCCTGAGATTCAGGTCACCCAGGCCGTACTTCGGCTCGCTTCGGTACAGCAGACGCTCCCTGACGAGGTAGTTCTTGATATCCAACTCCTGGTAGACGCCATTGATGAGAGGACGTCCAAGCTGTATCAGATCGCCGCAGACGCACGCTCTAAGGCATTCCGGGACGATATCTCAGGAATGTTTGTCAACGCTAACCGAATCATCCACACGTTGGAACGGGAAGAGAAATGAATGACGATCTGGGAAGACTCATTTATATCCTAGACACCAGCGATCCTGACGGCGGCGCGCTTGGTCCTGCATATTGGAGGAATCAGGCGGAAGCTATCCTGGCCGCAGGATTCACAAGAAATCTTGAACCTGGATTCACAAGAAATCTTGAACAACAGGAAGAACAAGATTCTTACGACAACCTAGACCGTGCCGCCAAGATCATCGAGAAGATCGACGTATGCTTGAGGTCTAGATCAGAAATCAAGGCCGCGTTCGCTACGATGGAACTGGACGGCGGTACGAAAGCCGCGCTCGACCATCCTCTAGTGGTACTGGCAACGGCTAGGCTGGCTCAGCTACGAGAAGAATTGACGCTACTAACATGAAGATTTCAACCGGTCTAGTTCCGGATCAGCCGCGCCTATCGGAGAATGGCTCCTGGACTCTCACGTTTCGCACTTGGGAGGACACACAGGAGCACCCTAGGGGGACGCCGGTGTCCGTTATGGTTCTTCCCTTCGAGCCTAAGATTAGGGAACATAATGAATCAACGCCACTGTACAATGCATTTGACGATATAGGGAGCCGTGACCACTACCAGATTCCTGAGGATGCCCAGGTTCGCAAGAAGGAGGTTCCCACCCATGGTGTTACCATACTGGATTACCGTTGGTACAACGTGACCGTTCCAACTAAGATAGGAGACTTCGAGTGAGTATGCCTAAAGAGGTATTTAATCTAGCACGAATTAGCCGGTCTGAAGAAGGTTTAACAGCATATTTTCTCTATCCTTCATTGGATGACGCACCTGACGAAATCACATACGAGTGGGGGGATGGAAAGACGACGAAACATACCCGGAACGGGGATTTTTCTCTCGACCAGCCTACCTCGGAGGCATGGTGGACACAGCATGTGAAGAATGCGGAATATCCTCGGGTCGTTATCTCTATAGGACTCTTTGAAGATAAGCTTGCAGACGTATATTCAAGGAACATCAAGTACGTCCTCTCTTGACTAAAATCATGAATTAGCGATTCAATCCTCTGTCAGATGCATTTAAAGATCATGAATCTCATCATACAACCCAGTAGTTGTATTTGATTCCCCAAAAATGTATAATTAGGGTCATGACAGAACCACGGACGCCTTACGTCACCAAACAGAGTACTCATCCGCGTGCCTCAGTGCAGATCGACCTCACCCTTCTCGAAGATCAAGTAGAGGAAGTAAAGAGGTTGCAATCGCAACTTGAGTCTGCTAGGATTAACCGTAACAGAACAATATGGAAGCTTGTAGGCCGAGTGCCGAGAGCGACCATCGCTAGGCTTGCAGGGATGAGCCAGCAGGGATTGTTCAAGGTCATCAACAGCGCGGAACGATACCAGGAGAGTAAGACATGACAATGACTACGGAAGAGGCCTCATTGTATCTCAAGCAGAAGTTCAGAGAGGTCGAGGAACAGCACGCTTATGTGCAAGAGGCTAGGCTTGAACTAGCTCTACGCAAAGCCCTCATCCCGACCAAGGAAGCAGAGGCTAAATGGGCGCTTGCTTGTTTCCACGGCTCGCTTGGATTCGACGTAGACTGGGTACCCTTAAGGGAGATGCTAAAGGAGGCTCGCCGTGAGACTGAGAAGATGCAGAAGAAAGCTCGTAAGCGCTATGTGCGAAAGTAAGTTCACCTACGACCGCAAACCAACTACAGTGCCAATAGTGCTAACATGTGACCGTAAGTGGCACGACGACCAATGGGTAACAGCCAAGCACGCGGCGTACTTCAACCATATCCTCTGGTACTGGTCAGACGAAGAAGCGGACAAGGATTAATGCTAGAACAGATCAAGGTCAGAGGGTTCCAATCCCTTCACAAGATCGACTTGGAGTTAGCTCCTTTCACGACGATCATCGGCGCATCAAGCAGTGGTAAGAGTGCGTTCATCCGTGCCCTTCAGCTACTCACACAGAACCGCCGAGGCACCGCTTTCATCGAGCATGGAGAGCAGACAGCACAGGTCATTGCAACGACCCAGAACGGCACCGTAAGCATCAAGCGTAGCCGCACTAGCACCGGCCCCAACGAGTACACAGTGATCCCCACAGAGGGTGATCCGCAGACCTGGACGAAGCTCCACGGAGAGACCCCAGAAGAGGTCACAGCGTTCCTTAGAGTACCGCCGCACAAGATCAACGTAGCCTCTCAGTTCGACCCTCCCTACCTCCTGAGTGAGAGCGCGCCTGAGGCCGCACGCATCCTTGGATCGCTTACCAACGTCCACGTCATCATGGAAGCCGGACGAGAGAGCAACAGGCGGAAGCTGGCCGCTAACGCCGAGCTAAAGAAGAATATTGCAGAGCTATCCGCTATCAAGGAACGCCTGCCTGAGTTCGCCAAGCTCAAGGCAAAAGAGGACGTTCTCGACCGAGCAGAGAAGATTCTTCTCAAGCTCCGGAAGGCCGAGACACAGAAGCTCTCACTTGCGGGATACCTCGCAACAGCCCGAGAAGCGGAAGAAGAATTAGCAGAGGCATCCGCCCTCCTGAAAGTCAGTGAAGACCTACCGGAAATCAGGACCATCATGAAGCTGGACGCCCTTGCTCAAGACCTTTACGAGACTGTCGCATCTGCCAAGATGATGCAAGATTTAATGACGACCGCTAAGGCTAGACAGGAGAGCACAACTAGTGCTATCGTGGACTTGCAAGGTCAATACATCACCCTCCTTACGGAAGCGGGCACATGCCCTACGTGTGGACAAGACACAGAAGGATTACACCATGACTGAGAAAGTAGTAGCAACATACACTCCAACGGAGGCCACTCATTACCGAGTGGAGTACCGGTTGAATGGAGGAGTCCAGTGGTTCCTGAGTGGCACCTACCTGGATAAGGAAAAAGCAGTATCTCAAGCGAAAATGCTGACCTTCCGGTACGGACACCTTGCCCAAGTAGTGGAGGTCACCAATGACTGAGAAAGTAGTAGCAGAGTTCAAGCCAAACCTGGATAAGTATTTTCGGGTAGAGTATCTATCGACTACTGATACCTACTGGTTAGTTGACAGCACCACTCTCAACAAGGACACCGCGCTGTATAAAGCTAGAGCGCTGGCCGACAAGTATGGAACTGAATCACGAGTAGTGGAGGTCACCAATGACTGAGAAGACGCAACTGCCAGAGGACTTTGCCCTCACCATTCTGGACAACCTCATGGAGCGCAGTGACCTGACTGTCCAGCAACTTCTCACTGCCGCTAGCGCCTACGCAACAGCAGGTCTGGCACAGGCAACGAGGGGTGAAGTCTTTACCTTCGAGGAAGGTGAACTGTCCAGTACTTTCCCCGCTATCCCGGTGGAAGAGACTGAGTTCATTGTCCCTGCCAACTACGTCCAGCGGTGGTTCTACGGGAAGGTCTTTTGGGTCGATCCGAAGGCCAGTAACGACAAGCTTCTTGAGAGCGTTCGGGAGTGGAAGTCCGTGGAGAAAGAGGAAGAAGAATTGGAGCACGTCGAGATTGTAGATCAGAACGGAGCCAGTGTTCTTCCTATGGCAATGTGGGAAGAAGATATCTACACCAAAGAGCCGACGAAGGAACTTCCGCTGACACTCCGAGAGAGCATCGAAGCGGCAATCGCCAAGAAAGCGGAGGAGAACAATGTACAAGGTTGAAGTATATCTCAAGAACGGTGCCGTCCTTTCCCTGGACATGGAAGAGTTCTCGATTACCCCCAACTCCTATGAGGGCGGGGCACAGAACGTTAAGTGGAACGGCACAGCAGGAAAGGCTCAGCTTCTCTATGTTGACCCTGCGGAGATTGTGGCGGTGACGGCTAAAAAATGAGTCTCTACGGACCACCCTCATTCGAAGAGCGCCAAACGAAAGCATTGGAACGCATCGCAACAGCACTTGAAGAACAGAACAAGATTCTGGAAGCAGGCGCGGATAACCGCACTCCCACCACTCGCTACCACTACGTTCCTCTCGATCCATCATGAGCAGGGAAGAAGAGGAAGAGCGCGCCGAGGAACAGCTACAGCACATCGCCGCTGACTTCTTCAAGATTCTGAACGACATGGAGAAGAGGAAGAAAGAGAATCCCGACGACCCTTCCCTTCCTTCCCTGGAAGTGATAGAGTCGGCAAGACGACGATTCAACGACTACCTTATCCTCTCCCCGAAAGGAGAATCATGAACAAGAAAATCAGGCTCAAGGCAAAAGACGGAACGGTCATCGAGGCGTACCTTAAGTATCAGACCGACGCTGGCTATTTCGTTCTCCTCGCTGACGGTGTAGCCGACAACTTCCTCCTCAAGTCCCAGTGGGAACGCATCTACAGCCTCCCTACGAAAATGGGACAGGCCTTCCAGGCCGCAGTAGGGGATTTTGTGACACCGCTACTGGTTGTCGCTGAGGAAGAGCCTAAGTACTTCGCATTCCTAGAGGGCACCTTTGGCTTCAGGGTAACCTCCGAACAAATCAACCCTGGCACAGTCAAGCTACTGAAGCTCGTCCCTGAGGAGGAATCATGACTTCCAATTGGTTCAACGCATCCAACGGGTATGGCGTAGACAACAGCAATAACGCACTCAAGGTCACCGGGTATGCTTCCAACTTTGCAGGGAGCACCATTCTTACTTCTCTGCAAGCACAGGCTCTAAGAGAATACTTCTCACAAGAGCCACAGCTTACCGCCGTGGAGAATGATATCTGGATTCTCAAGCTCAAGAACGATACAGAGTACAACGGACCATTCCAGGTAAAGACGTTTAGCACTAGGGAGCGTACAGCTTCTCAGGTGACAGAGACTTCATTCCTCATGTTT